>JADMIO011210298.1_pt1 | contig 69525 bp, 66 predicted proteins | sample 8958161 | NCBI WGS metagenome assembly JADMIO01 (sample SAMN16585339, study PRJNA669376) | soil metagenome | isolation source: Crop rotation soil | place: USA: Cullars Rotation, Alabama | collected 2011 | reverse complement strand
CGCGACAACTTGTCCACGTGGAATTCTAAGCTTAGGATCCCAATGTGCTGGAAAGTTGGATCTTGCTTCGCCAGTCGAGTTAACCGACAAACTTGAATATCGTCCAATCGACACTTCCCAACCCAATGTGCTGCTCGAGGAAGCCCATAAGATGAGGCCCGAATTGCGTGCTCAGCAGCAGCGCGAAGAGGCGTCACGACTCAACTACGGTTCCGTAAAGTCGGAGCGACTGCCGAGCATCGGAGCATCCGGCGACTACGGAACCATCGGACAGAGTATTCCCGGTACGCATCCGACTTATACTCTGGGAGCTTCTTTGAAAGTGCCCATCTGGGATGGCGGCCGGCGCGAAGCTCGCATTGGTGACACGTTCTCTCAATATCGGCAGGAACAAGTCCGCACCAAAGATTTAGCGCAGCAGATCGAGCTTCAAGTACGTGTGGCTTTGGAAAATTTGCGCTCGGCCGCGGCCGAAGTGGATGCCGCGCGGGACGGACTTACGCTCGCTGACAATGAACTCGCGCAGGCCCGCCGCCGGTACGAGGCCGGGGTCGGGACTTCCGTGGAAGTAACCGACGCTCAAACCCGTTTACAACGTGCTCGCGACAACCAAGTGGGCGCAATTTACGACTACAATCTGGCCCATCTGGATCTCGCAACGGCCACTGGAACAATCGGAGACTACGTCAACCAATGAAAAAACGACTTCCCATTCTCGTGATTCTCGTGGCCGCCGCGATAGGCGGTTATTATCTCTGGCGTTCATACCAATCCAATCAGCAGGCAAACCGGATCTACGTTTCGGGAAACCTGGAATTGACTCTGGTGGATCTCTCGTTCAAGACGGCCGGCCGAATGATCGAGCTCAATGTTCGCGAAGGTGACACAGTCAAAAAAGGCCAGGTCATCGCTCGCCTTGATCCGATGCAGCTTAAGGAACAGCATGCACGTGATGTTGCAGCGATCACGAATGCTCAATCGAGCTATCAACAACTTGAGACCACGATCGAATATCAACAATCGACGCTCGAGAGCCAGGTGGCTTCCCGCAAGGCCGAACTGGCTCAGGTACAAGCCAACCTCGAAGCGCTGCTCGCCGGGAGCCGCAAGCAGGAAATCCAACAAGCCGAAGCCAGTGTAAGTGACGCGCAAGCGCAGTTCGATCTCGCAAAGGCCGATTGGGAACGGGCGCAAACTTTATTCAAGAACGATGATATTTCCCGTTCTCAATATGACCAGTCGAGAACAAAATTCGATAGCGCCGGTGCGCTCCTTCGGCAAGCGAAAGAGAAATCTGCGTTGGTCGAAGAAGGTCCTCGGAAAGAAGACATCGCTGCTGCTCGTGCGAACGTCGCGCGAGCACAAGCTGCCGTGAACACAGCAGAAGCCGATCGGATCGAATTGCGGCGTAAACGGCAGGAGCTTGTCGCGAGGAAATCTCAAATCGAGCAAGCCCGCGCACAGGCGGGCATGTCCCAAGCACAGCTCGACGATACAGTGATCGTCGCTCCGATCGACGGTGTCGTCCTTGTGAAATCGGCAGAAGCAGGCGAGGTGTTGGCCGCCGGAACGACCGTAGTCACGATTGGCGATCTGGATCATCCCTGGCTCCGCGCCTATATTGGCGAAACCGATCTCGGCAAAGTGAAGCTCGGTCAAAGCGTTGCGCTTGCGACGGATTCGTACCCAGGCAAAACGTACCACGGAACTGTTTCATTTATTTCGTCGCAAGCTGAATTCACGCCCAAACAGATCCAGACCAAAGAAGAGCGTGTGAAGCTCGTGTATCGAATCAAAGTGGATGTGAATAATCAGAGCCACGAACTCAAAGACAACATGCCGATCGATGCGGAGATCCAATTGTGAGCACGATCATCCAGGCTGAAAATCTTACCCGTAAATTCGGCGCGCTCATCGCAGTCGACCACCTGAATCTTCAGGTTGAACAGGGAGAGATTTTCTGTCTCGTGGGTCCAGACGGCGCAGGAAAAACTACCACGATGCGTCTGTTATGTGGGCTCATGAACCCTACGGAGGGACGTGCGATCGTAGCCGGCCACGATGTTGCACGCGAAATCGACGCGGTGAAAGATCAGATCGGCTATATGGCACAGCGATTCGGTCTTTACGCTGATCTAACAGTTGCCGAAAATATGCGCTTCTATGCGGACCTCTTCGGAATTGTCGGCGAGGAACGCCGTGATTTGAGCACGCGCCTTCTTCGCATGACGCGCATGGATCCGTTTCAGAAACGTCCTGCGGGCAAACTTTCAGGCGGAATGAAGCAAAAGCTCGCATTAATGTGCACGCTTCTCCATAAACCTCGTGTACTTTTTCTCGATGAGCCGACCAACGGTGTCGATCCGGTATCTCGCCGCGATTTTTGGGCAATTCTTTATCAATTGGTTCGTGAAGGCCTGACCGTCTTCGTGACAACAGCTTATCTCGACGAAGCCGAGCGGGCGAATCGCGTCGGTTTCATGAACCAGGGCCGCATTATTCAGCTCGATACGCCGACGGGCTTAAAACGAGGTCTCCACGAAGGGTGTTATCGCGTCACCGCACCGGATCAGCGCAAAACTCGTGAAGTTCTCCAACAGCAGCCGGGAGTTCTAACCGTTCAGCCGATGGGAACGGATCTCCATTTGTTTATCGAGCCGGAAACCACATCACCCGAAAAGCTGCAACAGGCCATTCCATTTGATTGTCAGAAAATTCAACCCTCCCTTGAAGATGTATTCATCGCACTAATGCGGAAAGGAGAGGTGGGGCGTGCTGCCTAATAGCTCCGGCCCGGCGGTAAAAATCGAGAATCTCGTCAAAAAGTTCGGCGATTTTACGGCAGTGGACCATGTATCTCTTGAAGTCGCGCGCGGCGAGATCTTTGGGTTTCTGGGACCGAACGGAGCCGGAAAATCCACAGCAATTCGCATCATGTGCGGACTTCTACCTCCAACTTCAGGACGGGCCGTCGTCGGTGGCTTCGATGTCGCGACACAGCCGGAAGAAGTGAAGAGCAGCATCGGATACATGTCGCAGAAGTTTTCGCTCTATGACGATCTTTCCGTGCGAGAAAACATCGAGTTCTTCGGCGGCGTCTACGGCGTTCCTCGCGATCGATTCCCGGAGCGCTTGGCGTTTGTGCTCAAGATGGCCGATCTCGAAGACAAACAGGAGATGCAAACGCGGTTGCTCTCGGGCGGCTGGAAGCAGCGGCTTGCACTGGGTTGCGCAATTCTCCATGAACCTCCCATCTTGTTCCTTGATGAGCCGACAAGCGGAGTCGATCCGATTGCTCGCCGGAATTTTTGGGATTTGATCTACCAACTCTCCGCAGCAGGCCATACGATTTTCGTGACCACGCATTACATGGATGAGGCGGAATACTGCCATCGCATCGCATTGATGTACGGTGGTAAGACCATCGCGCTCGGCTCACCAGATGAGCTCAAGAAATCGCTTGGCAGCGAGCATCTCCTCAATTTAGAAACCTCAAATCTTCTCGAGAGTCTTTCGCTTTTGCAGGGCAAGAACGAGATTCTCGATGTGGCCGTTTTCGGAGGCGGATTGCACGTCAAAGTACGTGAAATTGACTCGGCGACGAAGCAAATCCGGGACACGCTTTCGAAGAACGGTATTGATGTAGAAACACTTGAGCAGATCACGCCCTCAATGGAGGACGTCTTCGTCAGTCTAATCGAGCGGCAGGAGAAGGCCGCATGAGTTGGAGAAGATTGGTTGCAATTGGCCGCAAAGAGATCCTGCACGTAATCCGCGATGCTCGCAGCCTCGCATCGGCTATATTGATTCCGCTTACGATGCTGTTGATTTTTGGTTACGCGCTCAGCCTTGACGTCGATCGCATTCCAACGATCCTTTACGATCAGGATCATTCGCCGCAAAGCCGCGACTTAATCGCAGATTTTCAAGGATCGAGGTATTTCCAGATTGTCGAGCATGCACAAAGCTATACGCCTATCCAGAGAGCACTTGATTCGCGCACAGCTTTACTAGCGGTCGTAATTCCAGCGACCTTTTCCCGTGATCTGCTTTCTGGAGGCACCGCGGACGTTCAACTTTTACTCGATGGAAGCGATTCGAATACAGCAGCGATTGCGCAAGGCTATGCGGAAGGTGTCGTCCAAAGTTACGGAGCGAACGTTCGGCTCAACGCGCAAACAGAGCATGCTGGAAGCGTTCCGCAATCCGGTGTCGGCTCTCAAGTACGCGTCTGGTATAACCCCGACATGGTCTCCCGGAACTTCATTGTTCCTGGCCTGATCGCGGTCATCATGATGATCATTGCTGCGAATTTGAGTTCGCTCACTATCGCGCGCGAATGGGAAAACGGCACGATGGAGCAGTTACTATCAACCCCGGTTCGCCCAATTGAGCTTGCGCTTGGAAAATTGTCCGCGTATTTCTTTGTCGGGATCATCGATATGATCATCTGCATTGTTGTCGGCGTATTTTTGTTCGACGTCCCGCTGAAGGGCAGCCTGTTTTTCCTGACCATATCAAGTCTCATTTTCCTCTTCGGTGCTCTCGCGACCGGAATTCTTATCTCAGCATCGAATCGTACACAGCTTATGGCGTACCAGATGGGCACGCTTACGAGCTTTCTCCCCGGATTCCTGCTCTCGGGATTCATCTATTCGATCAGCAGCATGCCGAGGATTATTCAGGCAATTGCGCTATTCGTGCCTGCGCGTTATTTCATCAACATCGCAAAAGGAGTGTTTCTCAAAGGAATTGGGATTGATATTCTCTGGCCCGATTTTCTGTTGCTTTGTGGCTACGGCGCGATGATGTTTTTCTTCACCGTACGCAAGCTTCGAGCCAAGGTGGCGTAATATGCGGCAGCGTCTTCGTTCGATCATTCGCAAGGAATTCTTACAGGCCTTCCGCGATCCGCGGATGCGATCGATGCTATTTCTGCCGCCACTGATTCAACTACTGGTGTTTGGTTATGCAGTGAATCTCGATGTGGATACGGCCAAAATCGCCTGGATGGACGAAGATCACACACCTCAGAGCCGGGATCTATTCGCTGCGTTTCAAGGCTCGGGACACTTTGATATCGCCGCCGAGCCAGCGAACGATCATGAGATGCAGTCTCTGCTCGATCGAGGGAAAGTAGATGGAGTTATTCGAGTTCTGCCCGATTTCGCGCGTGATATTCAACGTGGAAAATTCGTAGATGTGCAGATTCTGCTCGATGGTACGAATTCGAATACTGCGTCAATCGTTTCCGGATATGCAAGCCAGGTGATTGCTCGATTCTCCGTAGCGGCTTCGTCCGCCGCACAAACTTCGCGAGCGGTCGGCGGAACAATCTCCGCAGGCGGTCCGGTGTCGCTCCCGATTCCTCAAGTGGTGGCGCGGACTCGTGTCTGGTTTAATCCCGAGTTGCGGAGCCGGAACTATTTCATCCCGGGCGTCGTAGTTAATATCATCACGCTCGTCACACTTTCCCTTACCGCCATGGCGATTGTGCGGGAAAAAGAGATCGGCACCATGGAACAACTCATGGTGACGCCGATCCGTCCGGTGGAATTGATTCTCGGTAAGACGCTTCCTTTCGTGCTGGTCGGTTACTGGGACATGATCCTGGTGGTCAGTGCCGCCCTGATGATTTTTCACGTCCCATTCAATGGGAGTTTTGGTCTGTTGCTGTTCGCGGCAGGATTGTTCCTGCTGACGACTCTCGGTGCCGGCCTATTTCTCTCGACGATATCGCGCACGCAACAGCAGGCCATGATGGCGACCACACTTATTTTCCAGCCATTCTTCATGCTTAGCGGGTTCACTTTCCCGATCCGCAACATGCCTGAGATCGCTCAATGGCTGACGTACGTGAATCCGGTCCGCTACTTCATGGAAGTAGTGCGCGGCGTGTTTCTACAAGGCGCTGGTCTTTCGACTCTATGGCCGCAAATCGTAATTTTGGCGATTTTCGGAGTCACAATTCTTTTCTTGAGTATTCAGCGCTTCCACAAGCATTTGGAATAGCTTCTGGCGATGCTAGGGTACAATCAAGTTAGCGATTTCCGCCCAAAGCAGGAGTTTTTTACCCATGTTCAATTTGTTCCGTAGCGGTGAAAAGGTCAAAAAGTATCTCTTAGGAGCCCTGCTCTTGGCCGTTGCAGCCTCGATGGTTACGTATTTGATCCCGAACTACAACTACGGGACGACCAGCGACGGTACGGACGGTGTTGTTGCGGAAGTCGGTGACCAGAGAGTGACCTCTTTGGAAGTCCAAAACGGGCTGGAGCGAATCGCACAAGGCAATCAGCTACCCGAAGGCTTTCTTGCCACCTATGCCGGACAGTACGTCAACCAGTTGATAGATCAACGGGCCTTGATTTACCAGTTCCAGAAACTCGGAATTACCGTTACTGACGACGAAGTCCTGGTGGCGTTAATGGGTGTTTTTCCGCAATTTTTCGAGAACGGCAAGCTATCCAACCAGGCTGCGCTGGAACAACAATTGGCTGCTCAAGGGACGAATCTTCAAGAGGCAATTGACACAATGCGCACCCAGCTTCTTCTTCGGAAGATTCAGAATACGGCCCTGGCTGGCGTTGTAGTAAGCCCGCAGGAAGTAGACCAAGCTCTGCTCGAACGTCATCAGAAAGCAACGATCGAATATATCGCCTTCCCGCCGGCCAAATTTCGCGATCAGGTAAAGCTGACTCCCGAAGAACTTCGCAAGGATTTCGATTCAAATCGCGCGGCCTATATGATTCCGGAGAAGCGTTCTTTTCAGGTTTTATTAGTAGACCAAGCCAAGATCGAGCAGTCCATGAACATTTCAGACGCGCAACTTCGTTCGGCGTATTCGGCTTCCATGGATAATTTCCGGATGCCGGAGCGTGTAAAAGTTCGCCATATTTTAATCATGACGCAAGGCAAGTCGGATTCTGAGAAGAAATCGCTACTTGCGAAGGCACAGGATGTCCTTAAACAGGTCAAAAACGGAGGAAACTTCGCCGATCTCGCTAAGAAGTATTCAGAGGATCCGGGTTCCAAAGACAACGGCGGTGATTTAGGGTTTATTGTTCGCGGCCAAACCGTTCCGAATTTTGAGAAATTTGCATTTTCAGCCAAACCGAACGAGATCAGCGACATCATCACCACGGAGTACGGCTATCACATCATTCAGGTACTCGAGAAAGAACCTGCGCGCGTGAAGCCTTTCGAAGAAGTGAAGGCCAGCATCGCCGATCAGCTTAAGAAGGAAGGCATCAATGAAAAGATGCAGATGATCGCGGATCAAGCCCATGATGCACTGGTGAAGGCTCCGGATTCCGCCGCAGCCGTCGCGAAACAGTTCGATCTTCAATTGATCACTGCTGATAAAGAAACAGCGGGGCAGCCAATTCCGGGTCTCGGAGCATCTCCCGAAGTGGATAATGCCGTGGCTTCGCTGAAGCCGAAAGAGGTTTCGCCTGTGATGGTTTTGCAAGGTAATCGTATGGCCATGGTGGTATTAAATGATCGTACTCCGGCGAAGCAGGCAGAATTCGCGGAGGTTCAGGATCAAGTTCGGGATCGGGCTGCCACTAGCGCAGCAGCCAAACTGGCGGATGAAGCCGCTAAAACTGCTGCGATGAAAATCCAAGCCGGTGAGGACATCGGAAAGGTCGCGAAATCGTTCAAGTTGGAAGTAACGAAATCATCACCAGTAACCACGAGCGATTCCATCGAAGGCTTGGGCACTGCGAATCAAGTCGCCGATGCATTCAAGAAGCCGGTCGGAACGGTAGTTGGGCCTGTGATGGTCCAAGGCCGCGATATCGTCTACAAGATTGTGGATCGCGATACCCCGGATGTGAAAAATTTCGCGAGCGAGCGCCAAGCCATCATCGACCAGCTAAAGCAGCAAAAGAGCCAGGAGCAGTTTGAGCTCCTTGTGGACAGTGTCACCACTGCGCTTCGCAACCAAGGCAAGCTAAAAATTCATCAGGACACCGTAAGCCGGCTGCTGGCGTCTTACCGCGGAAAGTAGCAGATCGGCGCTCGTGGATCTAATCCTACAAATCTGGAGGAGTCTAACTGACCCCGATAGCTTGATCCGCCTGCTTTCGCAGGTCATTACAGGCTGGTGGGGCTATTTTCTCCTCGGTGGAATCGTTTTCGCCGAAACAGGACTCCTCGTAGGTCTATTCTTGCCCGGCGATTCGCTTCTGTTTACAGTGGGCGTCGTTGCAGGTGCAGGTCAACTCGACATCGTGCAAATTTGTGCTCTGCTTACGTTCGCTTCCGTGCTTGGCGATCAAAGTGGTTATTTCTTGGGCCGCCAGACGGGGCCGCGTATTTTCTCACGTCCGGATTCGCGATTATTCAAACAGGAGTACGTCCGTCGTACGCAGGAGTTTTACACCAAGCACGGTGGAAAAGCTTTGATCTACGCGAAATTCGTTCCGATCGTTCGGACGTTCGCTCCATTTATGGCTGGGGTCGGTCGGATGGTTTACACGCGGTTCCTTTCCTTCAATGTTTTCGGTGGGATCGGCTGGGTTCTATCCATGACGCTGGCAGGTTATTTCTTAGGCGGAGTTCCGTTCGTCCGCCGAAATTTTGAGAAGGTCGTGTTAGGGATTGTGTTTCTAAGCGTGTTGCCGTTATTAATCCACTACATCCAATCGCGTCGCAAACCCGCGCCCACCACGGTTCAGAGCTAGGTTTTATTTCTCTATTGCAAGAAGCGCGCGATGAGTGACTGGGTCGCGCTGAATTTCGATTTCGTCGCCCTTTTCGACGCCGAACTTTAAATTTACGATTTCCTGTTTGAGCTTGCTCTGGATGATGTCGCGATCGCGCAGCCATTCTCCGATTCCGGGACGGATATTGCGCTCCGAAAGGAACGTCTGAAGCTGATCGAGCATTGCGGACGTGACATCGAAATTACTCTTGATTTCATGCGATTGGACGTATTCGCTGGCGAAGCTCGTCAGTGCGCCACTCGCATCGAGAACGGCAATTAAAGATGTTGGCACCAGTGGTTCGATGACTTCATCCGGCTGAATTCCACCGCCACCCTGAACCGGGCGTCCTGAATCCGTGTGAAAGGTGCCTGGCTTGGCCGCAGCGCTGACATCGAGGGAACCACTCGCGAGCGGCTTCTGAATGGAACGCCCGCTTGGCGTGTAATAAAACGCAATCGTCAATGCCAAACCTGTGTTGCCGCTCAACGGAAATACGTTCTGCACGAGGCCTTTTCCATAGGTTGGCGTTCCGCGAATCACAGCACGATCATGATCCTGCAGCGCGCCCGACAAAATTTCCGCAGCGCTCGCAGTTTTCTCATCTACTAAAATCGCAACTGGAAACGCGTATGGATTAGCAATTGCCGCTACTCGTACTTCTTGTTCCTCTTTATTTCTGCCGCGAATCTTAAAGAGAAGCTGATCCGGTTTTAGAAATAGCGAAGCCGTCTCGACTGCCGCTTGAACCGCGCCACCAGGATTGTCACGAAGATCGATGATGAGTCCCTTCAGTTTTGCTCCGCCGAGTTTCTCGATCGTCTCCTTCACAAGTTTTCCGGTCGGTTCTTCGAAACTTTTAATGCGCAGATAACCGACCTGAGGAGCAACCAGAAATCCCCGATCGACACTCGGCGTGTTTACGAGTTCCGGATTCAGCGTGAACCGGAAAATGCGAGCATTGCCGGGCCGCCGCACGTCGAGAACGGCCGCCTGCTGCCGGGCTTGCGTTAAAAGTTGAACAAGTTGATCGGGCTCGAGTTGGCCGAGCGCGATTCCGTTGATCGCGAGAATTTCATCGCCCGCCGCCAATCCTGCTTTCGCCGATGGTGCCCCTTCCATTGCCTGAAGAATAATCACCCGGCCCGGCACGATGCTGACGATTGTTCCGAATCCTTTGGATTCGCTCCTCTGCATCTGCTGAAGTTGCTGGAATTCGCTCGGATCGAAAAAGATCGAATGCGGATCGAGCGTGCGCAGCATCGCTGGAATCGCACCTTGATAAAAGGCTTGATCCGGCGAGACCTGATCCGCAGACTGCTGTTCAACAATCGCAAAAACGTCCGTGAATTGCTTGATTTCTGGATCGAGCACCGCAGCAGGATCATCCTCTGCGTGCGCGAGAAAAGGAAGAAGGGCGATAACGAGGGCGGCTCGCCGCATACTTACATGCTGTAGCGAGTCGCTTTGCGCTCGCGATGACGTTCGATCGCCAATTCAATCAGCCGATCGATCAACCTTGGATATGGCAAACCGCTCGCTTCCCACATTTTTGGATACATACTGATGGACGTGAATCCGGGAAGCGTATTGATCTCGTTGATGAACAGTTTTCCCGTCGCGTTTTCCATTAAGAAGTCGACGCGTGCTAAACCTTCGCACTCGACTGCTTGGTAACACGCAACCGCGAGCCGCTGGATTTCAGCGGCCTGCTCCGAAGTAATGTCGGCGGGAAGCACGGTCGTCGAAGTTCCTAAAACGTACTTGTCTTCGTAATCGTAGAACTCGCGCGAAGGCAGGATTTCGCAAGGAGTTGCCGCCACGGGCTGCTGATTGCCAAGCACTGCACACTCAAACTCTCGGCCTATAATGCCTCGCTCGACTAAAATCTTGCGGTCAAACTGAGCGGCAAGATTTAGCGCAGCTTTCAACTCTTCGCAATTTTTAGCCTTCGATATTCCAACCGATGACCCGAGGTTCGCCGGTTTAACGAACATCGGAAACGGAAGACGTCCGCAGATCTCTTGAAGATCGATGTTCTCCCGAGAAGCAACCAAATAATCCACACCCGGCAAACCTCGTTCGCGACAAAGCCGTTTCATTACTTCTTTATCCATCGATACAGACGACGCGAGCACACCCGCGCCGACATACGGTAGACCAGCGAGCTCTAGCAAACCTTGCACCGTTCCATCTTCACCAAAGGTCCCATGGAGCACCGGGAACACAACATCTATGTTCAGATTCGCAGTTGGGTCTGGCGAAATCGCGCGGGGCTCCCAACGACCTTCTTTCGTGATAAAGATTCGCTCGACTTCATAACGCTCCGGATCGAGCGCACTAATAATCGATTCAGCCGAGCGCAACGAAATCTCATGCTCGCCGCTTCGGCCGCCGTACAAGACGGCTACTCGAGTCTTTTTCATAAAATTCGTTTTCCGAGCGCACTGGTCACTAATTCGACGCCCAGCAGAGCCGTCCGGTTCGCTTCGTCTAGCACGGGATTCACTTCCACGATCTCCATTGAACTCATTTTGCCGCTATCGCAGATCAATTCCATCGCGGTATGAGCCTCGCGATAGGTGATGCCACCTCTCACAGGCGTTCCAACGCCCGGCGCTTCTCGCGGATCCACGGCGTCCATATCGAACGATAAATGAAAGCCTGTCGTTCCCGTCGAAACAATTTCGATTGCCTCACGAATCACAGCGGGCAGACCGCGTTCATCAATATCCCGCATGGTAAATGGGTGCACACCCGCTTGGCGAACATTGAAACGCTCGATGTCGTCGACACTGCGCAACCCGACCAGCGCCACCAAACCAGCTTCGACCTTAGGACAAAAACCGCCGATATGTGTGAGCTCGTGCGGACCCTTTCCGATGACACACGCGAGGGGCATTCCGTGAACATTTCCACTCGGACTGGTCGATGGTGTGTTCATATCGGCGTGTGCATCAATCCAGATCAATCCCATTTTGCGCTGTGTTTTGCGGAAATGGTGAGACATGCCTGAAATAGTTCCGACTGCGATCGAATGATCACCGCCAAGCACCACCGGAACGCGCCGCTCGTCCGCGGTCTTCTCTACTAAATCAGCGAGACGTTCACACGTATGTGCGATTTGAGGAAGATAACGGGCGTCCGGTTTACCTACAGGCGAACTCTCAGGCTGATCCACGAGCACATTCCCGAGATCGTCTACTTCGTAGCCGAGCGAGGTTAATTTCTCATTCAAACCGGCAAGACGCAATGCGGAAGGACCCATATCCACGCCGCGGCGGCCCGCGCCGAGATCCATAGGCGCGCCGATAATCGCGATATGAGAATGCTTCATGTGAATTGCTTACGGCTTTGTACGGTACAGCATGCGCGGAAACGCGATTGTTTCGCGGATATGTTCCAAGCCACACATCCACGCCACGAATCGTTCAATGCCCATTCCGAAACCACCATGAGGAACCGACCCGAACTTGCGGAGATCCAGGTACCAATCGAACGTTTCGCGCGGAAGGTTGTGTTCAGCTAAACGTTTTAGCAACAAATCGAGATCGTGAATTCGTTGCCCGCCGCCGACGATCTCTCCGTATCCTTCCGGTGCGATGAAATCGGCGCCCAGAACAACATTCGGCCTCTCGGTGTCCGGTTGAAAATAGAATGCCTTCACAGCGGAAGGGAATTTTTCAACGATCAGCGGACGGTCCAGATCGTCGGTAAGAAGAGTTTCGTCGGCATTCCCGAAATCGCTTCCCCATGGAATCTCACTGCCTTTAGATTGAAGTTTCTTCACCGCATCGTCATAGCTTATTCGAGGAAACGGCGATTTCACCGCCTCGAGCTTCGATAGATCGCGTTCTAATTCCTTCAACTCCTCCCGCCGATGCTCGAGTACCCGGCCGATTACAAATACGATCAATTCCTCGGCGACGTGCTCCACATCTTCCAGGTTTGCGTAAGCCATCTCCGGCTCGACCATCCAGAACTCGGTCAGATGGCGGCGCGTCTTCGATTTTTCGGCACGGAATACTGGCCCGAAGTTGTAGGTTTTGCCGAAGGCCATGGCAGTTGCTTCGCCATAGAGCTGACCCGATTGCGCCAGATATACTTTCTCGTCCTCGAAATAATCGACCTCGAACAGCGTCGTCGTGCCCTCACAGGCCGCGGGCGTGAAGATGGGCGTATCGACCAAAACGAAGCCATGCGAGTCAAGATAGTCGCGGATAGCCTTCATTACTTCATGGCGCACTAAAAGCGTCGCATGCTGACGCCTACTGCGCAGCCAGAGGTGCCGATGATCCATGAGGAAATCGATCCCATGGTCCTTCGGCGTAATCGGATACGGATCGGATTCCGGCACGCGCTGTACGATTCTCGCGCTTTCCACATCCAACTCGTAGCCACCCGGCGCGCGAGGCTCCGCACGGAGCTTGCCTCGCACGATCAGCGATGACTCTTGCGTTAGGTCCTTTAGCTCGTCGAACGTCTGCTCGGGCAACGCGCTTTTCACTGCTACACATTGCAGAATTCCAGTGCCATCGCGTACTTGAGGAAAACAAATTTTCCCGCTTCGGCGCAGGTTATAGAGCCAGCCTGCAATCTCCACCGATTCGCCCGCGTGATGCGGCGCATCCGAGATCGTGATCCGGCGAACTCCGTTACTGGGACTCATCGATTGGCTTCAGCTCCTCCAATTGATCGAATACACGCCTCACCACTTCAAGAGGATGATCCATTTCTTCGACTTCTCGTAATTCAAGCATCAATGGATATTGATGTGGTCGTGAACGCAGATCGGTCATAGCGCGCCGCCAGTCGATCGTGCCCTGCTCTGCTTCGATCGGGAATAGATGCTGATCGTCCTGACCATTATTGTCGTGCACGTGAGTCGAACGGATCCGATCCTTCAGCAGACGATAAGCGGCTTCCACCCCTTCATTCATGTTCGCGTGGCCAGTATCGAAGCAGAAGTTTAGATCTAGATGGGTTTGTTCCAAGAACATCAGGAGTCGCTCGGCACTCGAAAGAGCATTCGGAGTATTTTCAAGCAACACCTCGACACCCCTCTGCCCCGCAAAAATACTGATTTCTTCGAGTGCACTAAATGCTGCATCTACAGCGCGCTCATCATATTCCTGTCCGCCAACCCCGATGTGCTGAATTAAATAACGGAATGGGATTACTTCCGCAATTTCCAGGGTGCGCTTGATCTCGTCGACCATTTGTAAACGCTTTGTCTTTACTGGTTCCGTTATATTGATCACTGCATGTGGGCCGGAACGCCCCCAAACATCATCCGTGTACATTGGTGCATGCAGCGAATAGAGCTTCAATTCGGAATCGCGAAACCAGTGGCCGAGTTCCGAAACCTGCGCGCGATTCCGGTAATCCAGATGCTGTTTAGCGCAGAAAATTTCAACCCAAGAAATTCCTGTTGCCCAGATCCGCTCAAGCCATACCGTCGTGAGCCGATGATTTACGAAGAGGTGCGTCGAGAGGGCGCGTTGCATACGATCGTTTCAGTATCCCGCAGCTTTACCCGTCCAGCGCGGATCGGCCGCACCTTGCAGCCATCCACTATCTGCCAGGATCGCTTCTACGCGCGCCAGAACAATTCCCGGTGAATACTCAACCTTGTGCCCACGCGCTTCAAGTAATGCCACCGTATCCGGCGAAATGCCGCGTTCAAGATATAACAGGTCGGGTTTCCATTGATGATGAAATCTCGGCGTGTCGACTGCTTCTTGGATATTCATTCCAAAATCGGCAACGTTGAGGAATGTCTGGAGAACCGAAGTAATGATGCGCGGACCACCCGGCGCTCCGAGAACCATGAAAAGCTTCCCATCGCGCAACACGATTGTCGGGGTCATCGCCGAAAGCGGACGTTTACCCGGCGCAATAGCATTTGCCTCGCCTTGCACCAAGCCGAACATATTGGGCGATCCCGGTTTCGTGGTGAAATCGTCCATTTCGTCGTTGAGAAGAAATCCTAGGCCGGGGACGGTTATGCCATTACCGTATCCGTTGTTCAGGGTGTAAGTAACTGCGACGGCATTCCCGTCTGCGTCGACAATTGAATAGTGTGTCGTTTCTGAACTCTCTTGGCCAGCCGGTTTTCCTGGGTTCAGCTGATTGCTCGGAGTGACGTGATTCGGATCGATCGACGATCGCCGCATTTTTATGTATTCCGGATCAAGCAGTGCCTTTACGGGAACTTTGACGAAATCGGGATCACCCAAGTATTGGCTACGATCGGCGAAGTATCGACGCATTACCTCAGCAACATAGTGAATCGATGCTGCTGAACCCGCTCCCGATTTCTCATATCCTGTTCCCTCGAGCATCCCGAGCATCTGTAGCAATCCAATTCCACCGGAGCTCGGCAATGGAGCCGTAACGATCGAGAAATTGTGATAACTTCCTAGAAGCGGAACGCGTTCGACTGCCGCGTAATTTTTCAAATCGGAGAGCGAAACCAATCCGCCATGTTTCGCCATCTCTGACGCGAGCCTGTGCCCTGTCTCGCCTTCGTAGAACTCCTTTGCGCCAGATTTTGCGATTCGTTCAAGCGTCGTCGCGAGCTCCGGCTGAACAAGCGTATCGCCTAGTTCGTAATACACGCCGCTCTTCAGGAAAATTCGCTTCGATTCCGGATCTGCCCCAAGACTCTTTTCTTTTTTGAGCGATTCAGCCAGAGGATGGGAAACCGAAAAACCGCGTGAGGCATATTGAATCGCGGGTGCGACGAGATCAGCCCATTTCTTATGACCGTACTTCGATTGCGCGAACTCAAATCCCCGAACGGTGCCAGGGACGCCGGCTGATCGCCAACCTTCGATCGAATCGCGCGTAGGATTGCCGTTCGCGTCCAAATACATGGTGCGCGACGCTTTTTCTGCTGCGCGCTCGCGGAAATCAATAAAGGTCGTGCGGCCGTCCGCGAATCGAATCAGCATGAATCCGCCGCCGCCAATATTTCCTGCGAACGGATGCGTTACCGCTAACGTGAATCCAACGGCTACTGCGGCATCAATCGCATTTCCGCCGGTTTTCAACACTGCAACGCCTACATCGCTTGCGAGCGGTTCCTCCGCAACCACCATTCCATGACGGGCGTAAACGGGTTCGCGCGCTTGCATTGAGGCACACAGGATTGCCGCGGTAAGAATTGCGCTGGGAATGCGCATTAACCTCGATTGTAACTGCTCATGACGAGCAGGACGTGCCAACAGTATACTGAAGGGCAGCCCAAATGAAGAAAATTGAAGCGATTATCCAACCCCATAAGCTTGAGGATGTGAAAGAAGCTCTCAAGAATATTGGCATCGATGGCATGACCATCATCGAAGTACGAGGCCATGGTCGCCAGAAGGGCCATAAAGAAGTCTATCGCGGTATGGAGTACAACGTCGACCTCCTACCTAAGGTGAAGCTCGAAATGGTCGTTCCGGAAGCGCGGGCCGACGAGGTGGTCAAGACGCTTTCGGATTCAGCTCGCACAGGCAAAATCGGCGATGGCAAGATTTTCGTCTTCGATGTTGCCGAGGCAGTCCGAATCCGCAACGACGATCGAGGAGAAGCCGCTCTTTAGCGGTGTTCTTTCGCTGTAATTAACTCTTCGATGTTGACGAGTTCGGTCGGATAATCGCCGGTATAGCACGCGTAGCAGAAATCGTGTTTGCGATCACCGACCGCTTCTCGCAACCCCGCCATCGATAAATATCCGAGAGAATCGGCCTCTACGAACCTCCGAATTTCCTCGACCGAATTATTGGCTGCGATCAGTTCGGCAAGACTCGGCGTATCGACCCCGTAGAAGCACGGCGATACCGTCGGCGGACAAGAGATGCGCAGATGAACTTCGCGCGCTCCCGCGCTACGGACCATGCGTACGATTTTGCGGCTGGTAGTTCCCCGCACAAGAGAATCGTCGACGAGCACGACGCGTTTTCCTTCGAGCAAGTGCCGCACTGGATTCAATTTCAGTTTGACGCCGAAATCGCGGATCGCCTGTGAAGGCTCGATAAACGTGCGGCCAACATAGTGATTGCGGATTAAAGCCTGGCGGAACGGAATACCGGACTCAGCCGCATAGCCGATTGCCGCTGCGACGCCAGAATCCGGCACAGGCACAATTACGTCGGCCTCTACAGGGTGTTCACGTGCGAGCAATTTGCCAAGATTCTCGCGTGATTGCTGCACAGGCCGACCGAAAACGATCGAATCGGGCCGCGAAAAATAGACGTGTTCAAAAACGCAATGCGATCGTTCCCGCACGGGTGCGTACCGCTCGCGGGTAATGCCCTCTTTGCCGACGATCACCATTTCGCCCGGTTCAACGTCGCCGAGATAGACCGCATTGATTAAATCGAATGCGCAGGTTTCCGAGGCAAACACGTAGCAAGCCGAACCGCCCGACAATTCCATTTGTCCAAAAGCCAGCGGCCGGAAGCCGTGCGTATCGCGAGCAATAATAATGCGATCTTCCGCTAAAAACACCAGTGAAAATGCGCCTTCGAGCTGAAGCAGCGCTTCTCTGAGGGCGCCTGCTAGCGTCCGCTCCCGCGAGCGAGCCACCAGATGCAGAATTACCTCTGTATCGCTCGAAGCCTGGAAAATCGAGCCTTCGCGCTCTAGCTCGCGGCGCAATTCGCCTGCATTTGTGATATTCCCGTTATGCGCAACAGCAATTTTTCCTTTATTGCAAGCGACCGAAAACGGTTGTGCATTCAGAAGGACGGTGTCACCGGCTGTCGAATAACGTGTATGTCCAATCGCCAAATCACCCGGAAGGTGACCAAGGACTTCCGGAGTGAAGATATCCGCCACGTGCCCCATGTCTTTGTGGCAATGGATTTGGCGGCCGTCGCTCGTTGCAATTCCTGCGCTTTCCTGTCCGCGATGTTGAAGCGCGTATAAGCCTAAATAAGTAAGATTTGCTGCTTCCGGGTGGCCGTAGATGGCGAAGACGCCACATTCCTCGTGGAATTTATCAAACATGGACGGGTGCGAGCTCCTTAGCTAACGCGTTCTCCCAAACCTGTCTGAGACGGTCCACGGGGGAGTCAACCCAAGTTACGGAACCGTCTCCAATCCGTAACCTTTCTTTCATTGTAACGCCGATACGTACCGCGTCGACCTTATTTTCTCGTGCGATTTGCTCTATTTTTTCGGGTACCAGCGTCGAGACCAAGATTCGCGACGGGCCTTCGTGAAACAGCGCGAATTCCGGCCGCAGTTTGGTCGAAATATCGATGTCTGCTCCGATTCCGTTCACTGCCGATTCCGCAAGGGCTACCGCCAATCCGCCATCGCTCAAATCGTGAGCCGATTCCGCATGCCCGTCGTTGACGATCTGCCGGATCGCAGTCTGGACGCGCTTTTCGTAGTCCATGTCGAGCGCCGGCGGCAAACCCCACATATCATCGAGGATCACTTTGGCGTATTGGCTTCCCCCGAAGCGTGTCTCATCGCATGACCCGATCCCACCGAGCAACATCACTGTCCGGCTCTCGCCTTTGAACGGAATCGTGACCGGTGGAGCAGTCTTCTTCAGTCCGACAATTCCGATCACGGGTGTCGGCCAGATCGCTTCACCGAGTGTTTCGTTATAGAGGCTGACGTTTCCCCCTGTGATTGGCGTCTCGAAATACCTGCAGGCCTCACTGAGGCCTTCAATTGCCTCAACGAGCTGAGCCATGATTTCCGGACGTTCCGGATTGCCAAAATTGAGATTATTCGTTGCCGCTACAGGAGTTGCGCCGACGGTTGAAAGATTCCGGCAGCACTCGGCGACTAATAGCTTTACGCCTTCTCGCGGAGATAGCGCACAATATCGGCCGTTGCCGTCGACCGACATCGCCACGCTTGTGTCAGTTTCTTTGATACGAACGATTGCAGCGTCACTGCCAGGACCGGAAATAGTATTTGTCCGAACGGTGTAATCGTACTGTTCCCAAATCCACTTTTTTGAGCACAGATCACCTGATTCGAGCAACTTCAGAAGAGCGCCATTCAAGTCCCGACTTGCCGGAATCGCTGGCGCTTCCATTGGCGCGGGACGATAAGGCGCCGCATTGTGCGGCCGATCATAAAGCGGAGCTTCATCCGCTAGTTCGCGATTTGGAATTTCTGCGACTACCTCGCCGTGATTCATCACGCGCAGCTTCCCATCGCCGGTTACTTGGCCGATCGTTACCGCGTCTAAGCCCCATTTCTTAAAGACCGCAAACACTTCATCTTCACGGCCTTTTTCCGCGACTAAAAGCATTCGCTCCTGCGATTCCGAGAGCATGATTTCGTACGGCGTCATTCCGGTTTCGCGCTGCGGCACGAGCGCTAAATCGATCTCGATTCCCGTACCCGCGCGGCTTCCCATTTCGCAAGTCGAGCAGGTGAGTCCAGCAGCACCCATATCCTGGATGCCCACAATCGCGCCCGTATGCATCGCTTCAAGGCAGGCTTCGAGCAGCAGCTTCTCCATGAACGGATCGCCGACTTGAACGTTGGGTCGTTTCTGCTTCGATTCTTCCGTAAACTCTGCCGAGGCCATCGACGCGCCATGAATGCCGTCGCGGCCCGTTTTCGCTCCAACGTAAATTACGGGATTGCCCACACCGGTCGCACGGCCGAAAAAGATTTCGTCGTGCCGGAACACGCCGAGCGCGAAAACGTTAACGAGCGGATTGCCGTTATAACAGGGCTCGAATACCGTTTCGCCGCCGACGGTCGGCACACCAAAGCAGTTTCCATAATGCGCGATGCCACTCACTACACCTTCGAGAATCCGTCGATTGCGATCGCCAGATTTTGGATCATCCAGAGGCCCGAATCGTATCGCATCCATCACCGCGATCGGCCGAGCACCCATCGTGAAGATGTCGCGCAAAATGCCGCCAACGCCTGTTGCCGCACCTTGGAATGGCTCGATGAAGCTGGGATGGTTATGAGATTCGATCTTGAACGCGATTGCGTATCCGTCCCCGATATCGATGATTCCGGCGTTCTCGCCCGGGCCGACAAGAACACGATCACTCTTAGTTGGAAGCTTCTTTAAATGAAGACGCGAGCTTTTATACGAGCAGTGCTCGCTCCACATCACCGTGAAGATGCCGAGCTCGGTTTCGGTAGGCTCGCGCTTCAGGATGGAATGGACAACTTTGAGTTCGGACGCGGTGAGATCGCTCATGCGTGAGCCGCGCTCAGCGAGTGCACCATGGATTTCAAAATTATGAGTCCGTCGGTTGATCCAAGCAGCACGTCCGCCGCGCGTTCGGGATGAGGCATCATTCCCATTACGTTGCGCCGCTCGCTACAGATTCCCGCGATATCGTCGATCGCCCCATTCGGATTATCAATATACCGAAGTACGATGCGATCATCTCGCTTCAATTGCACAAGTGTTTGGTCATCCGCGAAATAACAGCCTTCGCCATGTGCGACCGGAAGCGTAAGAACTTGCCCCTGCTCGGCAGCAGCCGTAAAGGGCGTGTTCGTGCTCTCGACTCTTAATCGAATCGACCGGCACACAAACTTCAGATCGCGATTGCGCAGTAGAGCTCCTGGAAGCAACCCGCTTTCGACCAGCACCTGAAAACCGTTGCAGATTCCGAGCACTAGTCCGCCATGATCGGCGAACTTGCGCACTGCTGACATAACTGGCGAGAACTTCGCGATTGCGCCGCATCGAAGGTAATCGCCATACGAGAACCCGCCAGGCAAGATCACCGCATCGACTTTGCCGAGCGACGGCGAATCGTGCCAGATAAACTCAGCCGAATGGCCTAGATTGTGGGAGAGCGCATACCAGGCATCGTGGTCGCAATTGCTGCCCGGGAACACGACGACACCAAAATGCATGGGAAGAAACTTCAGTTTAGCAAATCGGAATCCGAGAGCGATACGATACATCGAAAGGACCATGAACCTACAGCTCGAGGGAAAACGCGCACTGATTAGCGGCTCAACCGCGGGAATCGGATATGCAATCGCAGAAGTATTAGCGAAAGAAGGTGCATCCGTTGTGGTGAATGGACGGACGGAATCTCGCGTGAATCACGCGATCGCCTCCATCGCAAAAGTCGCACCGCGAGCCAAAGTCGAAGGGATCGCAGCCGATCTTGGAACTTCAGACGGTGCCGCTAAAATGACGCGGCGGTTCCCGGATGTCGACGTTCTCGTAAACAATCTAGGCATTTTTCCTTTTAAGCCGTTTCAAGAGCTCACAGATGCTGATTGGCTGCATATTTTTGAAGTGAACGTTTTGAGTGGTGTCCGTTTGAGCCGCCACTATCTGCCCGGCATGAAGCAGCGCAATTGGGGGCGGATCATTTTCATTTCGAGCGAATCGGCGGTCCAGATCCCCGGCGATGGCATCCACTACGGCATGACGAAAACCGCACAAATAGCCGTGGCGCGAGGCTTGGCCGAAACCACCGGAGGCATGAACGTCACGGTAAATAGCGTCCTCGCTGGCCCGACGAGTTCGGAAGGCGTCGAACAGGTTTTAAAAGGCATGGCCGCCGCTCAGAAAAGCGATCGCGACGCAGTGGAAAAGGAATTTTTTCGCACAATCCGTCCGACATCGCTGTTAAAACGATTTACATCTCCGGACGAAGTCGCCGCAATGGTGGCGTTCGTCGCGAGCCCTCTGTCTTCTGCGACGAATGGAGCTGCTTTGAGGGCTGACGGAGGAGTTGTTAAATCGATTCTTTAGGAGCCCGTGGGAGTCTTGGTGCGCTGATCCTCATTCACGACGCGGAGTAACTTTTCCGCATATGCAGTAGCGGAGTCTTCAAAGGCGAGCGGAGCGGGACTAGCTGCCGAAGGAGAACCACTTTTTCGACCCTGGAGCCATTCCTTCATCTCGCGAATATCGGTGGCGATTTGATAGATCTTATAAACCCCAAAGAACACAACGACGTAGCCGACGATCATCAGCATGCCGCTGACTAGCGCTTGAGCCATTTCCACGTGAAGATCCTCTGATCTCAAATCGGCAGATCAGAAGACGAACTTCAGGATTTCTTCTCGAAGTTTAATGAAGCCGAATTCATACAGAAGCGTAATCCGGTGGGATTGGGACCATCCGGAAATACGTGCCCTAGGTGTGCATCGCATTGAGCGCAGAGGACTTCCACTCGCCTCATTCCGTGGGTCGAATCATCTTCCATGCGAACCAGATTTGGATCTGTCGGAGCAGAAAAGCTGGGCCACCCGGTTCCAGAATCGAATTTCGTATCGGAATTAAACAACTCGGTTCCGCAGCAAACGCACCGATATACGCCTTCTTCGTGGTTGTCCCAGTATCTGCCGGTGAATGCCGGCTCGGTTCCCTTCTGTCGAGCGACATAGAACTGCTCGGGAGTAAGCTGCTTGCGCCATTCTTCTTCGGTTTTGTGGACCTTCTCCATAGCAATTTCAGGTTACACTGAGCACGTCCGGCACGTCCAAATGATGCAGATGATTCTTGTTATTTTGCTAATAAACCTCCTGCTTCCGCCTGCGAGAGCTGCGGCAGTTGATATTTCGGTGACGCTTAAGGGGATTGAAGATCGTTACAATAACGCCCAAACCCTAGAGCTTTTTTTTACCGAAGCGTATCAACAGCAAGGACGAAGCCGTGTGGAAAAGGGCGATTTATTCTTACGAAAGCCCGGCAAGATGCGATGGCAGTATACGTCGCCGGAAGGGAAGCTCTTCGTCTCTGACGGAAAATTTATCTATTCGTATACGCCGTCTGATCATCGAGCCGAGAAAATGAAACTGAAAGAAGCCGATGATATGCGAGCACCGCTTGCATTTTTGCTCGGCCGGCTCCACTTCGCCGATGATTTCCGTGAGTTTCGAAGCCATCCGGAAGAGGATGGCATCTACATCACTGCAATTCCAAAATCGGACAAACTGCCCTATACCGAGGTCTCATTCCTCGCCGCGCCAGATTTCAGCATCCGCAAGCTTGAAGTGAAGGGACAGGATAATTCGATCCTTCAGTTCACGTTTGCAAATGAAAAACGGAACCCGCCAATCCCTGATTCGATGTTCCAATTTATGCCTCCGCCGGGAGCCGAGTATGTCGATTCCTCGAATCAGCAGTAGTTAATTTCGGAGAGCGATTGGCCGGACCCATTTGACGAGCACATCCAAGAACCCGCGGGAGTTCATAAATACGGCAAAATGTCCTCCTTTGATCGGCACGAACTCCTTCTTGGGCGCCCGGATGGATGCGAGATATTGCCGAGCTAGTTCAGTTGGAGTCGTGAAATCCTCAGCGCCTTGGAGGAAAAAGACTGGTATAGAAAACTTTAGCCCGAGGTCCTTTGGCTCAAGGGATGTGGTTTGTGGAACAAGTCGCTCGCCGCTCAACGTCTGCCCCTCGGCTGAATCATTGATGTCCTGCACCGAGCCTCCTGGTGCGACGAGTGTCAGCCCCAGCGTTCCGTACAGGAATTGCTCCGCTCCTTCGAGGCGATTGGACCACTTACGTTGTACTTGGTAACCCTCGCCGGATTTGTATGGTGGCCGGCCGACGCGACGCAGGTCATCCAAAGCTTGCCGGTTTGCCGTAGCCTGCGCCTTCTTCAATAAGGCATCGTAGGCTGCCGAATAATTTCTCGTGCTATCCGCGACCTGACCTGTACCCACATACGCGTAGAAGAGATCTGGTCTCTGCGAGATCATCCGCAGTCCGATAATTGACCCGAAGGAGTGAGCGACAACAATAATCTTGTTCTTGTCGAGGTGCATCCGCAGATATTCTGTTAATTCAATCCCATCCTTCACCATGCGATCGAGTGTCATGGTCGGCGCAGTGGCACGGCCACTTCTTCCAAATGTCCGACCTGCGCCACGTTGGTCCCATTGCACCACCGTGAACTGCTCTTCCCACAGAGCAAAATATACGAATGACCATGGGTTAGTTACGTCGCCTGGTCCGCCGTGCAGAAACAAGAGCACAGGGTTGGCTCGGTCCTGGCCGCGAATGGTAACCCACTGCTCGATACCTCCGATCAGAACATAGCTTGCGTCATCGATACCGTTTTTAGAATGAATCGCGAACTGTTCAGTGTTTCGAGCGTGAAGTTGCTCAAGGAGGCGGTAAAACCTAGCATATTCTGAATCGATCGCAATAGGCCCTTCCGCCGCAGTCTGCTGTGCTTGCGCTGAAAAGCGAGTGGTGAAAACGCAAACGATTCCGAGGCTAATCAGAACGATATGCAATCGCATACTGCAAGATACTACGTGGAAAAATCGATACAGTTCCGGAAAACCGAGAAGGCCGGAAGATTTTAAAGCAGCAACGCTTGCACGCGGTAGGCGTGCACCATTTCTCGACTCGGAGACCATGCGAATACAGTGAAGCGACCGTCTTGCGAAGCTACAAGAGCAATGGCATCCTGTTGATCCTGAACAAACTGAGCCGCCGAAAGGTGTCGAGTACCTCCAAGTAGCGTCGGATGAACGATATTTACGGAGCCTCCGCTTACGGGCTCGGATTCGAGAACTTGTTCAACCCTTACATGTCCATCACGCCGGCCTATTTTTACGCCAAATGCGAGTAGTTCACAGTTCTGAGTGAGTACTGTTGCTCCGTCGACAGCAGTCAGACCCGCAACCATGTCGATGACACGGCGAATTGCCTCCTGGACCGCACGCTGGTGCCGAGATTCGTGATCTTGCCATATTAAATCGCGAAGTTCTGAATAAAGCGGAGAAACCGAATAAGGCAACGGCGAAAAAACTGATTCACGCCAGCGATCGGCGTGGGGTGGCACGACGAGCAAGGACCCGCCGCGCCCATGTTTACGCATCGAAGCGGCCAGTTGTATCAGCACGTGCAGAGCGTCGGCTCCTGCCGTTTGCGATTCCTCTCCCATAAGCACTCGCACAATCGGAGGGGTATCGGATAATCCGGCGACTTCGTTGGTCAGTTCCTTAATCTGATCTCCTTCAAGAACAGCCACATTGATAAATTTGCCGGAATCTTCACCGACACTCTGCTTGATCACAAGCAGACCTGGAGCAATCACCTCAACAACAAAGCAAACAAGCGGGAGTGTTCGAGTAGCACCCCAGACGGCCAATTCACCGTTAAACCGCCAAACGCCCAGATGAATTCCGGGCCGTTCCACGGCCGGTGCAAGCCGCGCGAGCGATGCTGCCTCCAGAGGCAATCGTGTCTCAAGGAGCAGTGGACACTCTGTTTGTTCAGGAGGAAGGTATGCGAGCGAAATGGTCGGGGGATAATTTTCCTCTCGCCGTAAGCTTGCCCAAAATGCCGCGGAAATCAGGGCTTCAACTGCATTCGTATCGATTTCGGATGCGACTTTTGATTTGCGATTCGCCCGTACTGCCGCCAAATGGTTTTCAAAGTAGGAAACGATTATCGGCGCGACCGCCCGGCTCGCGGGATAAGAAGCATCAACCATTCGAATTTAGTGTCCCACTCTTAACGCCGCATATTGAGATCGATAAAAATCAATCTCACAAATCCAAATGCGGCAAATCGTCCCTGCCTGGAAACGTATTCGATACCTTCCTCGACTGTAGCGACCCCGTAGAGTTTCGCGCGCGTTCCGGTCCCTTTTAGTCCGAGTTCGAAAAGGTATCGAACTGACTATCCTCCACGAAAAGGATCTCGAAACTTCTCTAACCCGGTTGCGCTGAGGATTGTACCATCGAGTCCCAGCCGTGAAGACGCGGGCTTTCCCCAGTGAGTTAAATCAAGTACTACGGAAAAGCCCTATAAAATTTGGGTGTAACGAACCGGCACCCTTCGTGATCACGCTTCTTTAGAGTCGGCCTTGCTTTCGGATTGGAAATATTCTAGTCAGAGTATAGGTGCACTTAGAGGCGGCGGGGAATTATGCGGCATCTCCTCCTTATCGAAGACAATCCTGCGGATGTACTTATGGTGCGAGAAGCGCTACGAACATGTTCCGTCGATGCTGATGTACTGATTGCGTACGATGGAGAGCAGGCGATCCATTTTTTCGATGAATTGAAGTTTGAGCCGGACCTCGTCGTGCTCGACATAAATGTTCCGAAACTCAATGGGCTTGAAATTCTAGAGCGTTATCGAAATGAGCTGGGTGCGCCTGTTCTTGTGTTGAGCAACTCCATAAATCCGGCCGATAAAAGACGAGCGTTTGAACTCGGAGTAAAGGAATATCTAGTTAAGCCAATTAACTACGTTAATTTTATTCAAACAGTCCGAGCCGCCATCGAGCGTTGGATCAATCGAAATCCGGGACAAAGCCACCTGGTTCCCGCAATATAACGACGAACTAAGGTCCTCCTCCTAGAAAAAATAGAGGATTTTTCTAATTCTGCTCATCCAGCAATCTGCTGATCAAATACAGGTATGGATGAGCGAAGAAAAGAGCAGAGATTCCCAGTTAATCAAGAGGCAGTTATTTGGTTAAACGGTCGAATTTTAAAAGTGAGACTACAGGATGTCTCGCGGTCCGGCGTGCGTGTACAAATGGATAGCGCGATTGCGCCAGGGCTGGATCTTACAGTCGGCCTGAAGGGAATGATGCTGGCCGGAACGGTTCAATACTGTAATCCGGTAGGCAGCCGGTTTGTTCTCGGCATTCACGTGAAGCAGCCAATGGACAGATTCATTAAAGAAATCGCCAAAGTTGATCTCGCCTTCATGGAATCTCTTGCACCAAAATAAAGCAGTCTGATCCTGGAACTAAAAGGCTCTACTGCTCGCGCCAGAGGCCGAGCGCCTTCTGAACCGGGCGATCCGACGCACTGAACAAAACCGATTCCTTCGAGGCACGATGCGCTACCGGGCACCAAGAGGGTATGACAAAGATGTCGTGTTTTGTCCATTGGAACGTCTGGCCGCCGATTTCGCTTTGCCCGCTGCCTTCCGCAACGCAATAGATCGTCGCGTCCGTGGAGCGATATGCTTGGCCTGAAAATCCGTTAGGCAGAAGCTGAATGAAACTCTGAATGGTCGGCATCGGGGGACCACCGCTTACTGGATTTACGAATTGCATCTTGACGCCGTGGGCTTCGTGGACTGGTCCATTCCGATAAAGCTGATCAAGCGCCTCGCGCGAACGCGCGTAAGGATAAGTGAATATTGGTGCTGTCAAGCTCGCCGACTTATAATTTACCGGCAAAAGATTCGTTCCGAAACGCGCCATTGAATCACCTTCGGGCCTAGTGAGCGGCTGAGTGGATTCCCGATGTTCGGCAAAGCTCGAATCAAGCAAGTTGACGATTGGTACGTCCAGCACGTCCATCCAGATGGTCGGACTCGACGTCGTGTTGCCGTGATCGTGAAAAGTCCAGGAAGGAGTTATCACGAAGTCGCCCGGTTGCATTGTCGTCCGCTCGCCGTCGACTGCTGTATATCCACCAGTGCTCTCCATCACGAATCGAAGTGCCGAAGCAGTATGACGATGGCTAGGCGTGATCTCGCCGGGCAGAACGAGCTGTATGCCCGCGTAGAGGCTATTTGTTATTTGAGAGCGCCCGCGAATTCCCGGATTCTCCAACACCAAAACACGCCGTTCGGCTTCCTGCGCTGAGATCAAGCCCCCCGATTCCATCAGCATGGGACGAAGCTCTTCGAATCGCCAAAGATAGGGAATACACTGCGGCCGCGGTTCTGGCGTGACGAGGTCTGCTAGCACTTCCCAAAGCGGCGCCGCGTTCTTCTTGTCGAGCCGGCGATAGAACTCTTCGCGGTCGGCATTTCGGGATGGTCTAGTGACTAGGGCAGAGACATTCATTCAGCGCTCCTTCCAACCTTGATTAGGCAGTCTGTCGTCGTGCAAGCTCGGAGCGGACGATTCGCGCTCCTTCTACCATGGCCTTCATCTTCCCAAACGCTACTTCGCGGGGGAGATATTTCAAGCCACAATCGGGCGCCACGATGACACGTTCGGGACTTATATACGGGAGAGCCCGCCGAATCCGCGCAGCCACTACTTCTGGAGTTTCAATTTCGTTCTTGGACAAATCGAGAACGCCAATCATAATTCTTTTTTCCGGCAGCTTTTCGAGAACGGAACAGTCCAGCGATGACTGAGCCGTTTCAATCGAAATCTGATCGACTGGCGCCGCTGCGAGCTCCGGCAGAAACGAGTAACCCGAGGGGCGCTCATGGATAATTGCGGCGTAGCCGAAGCAGAGATGGACGGCGGTAGTCCCTCGCACTCCGTCCAATGCGCGATTTAATACTTCGATCGCATATTCCCGTGCCTTCTGAGGCCGGGCCTGCATATAAGGCTCGTCCACCTGCACAATATCAGCGCCAGCCGCGAACAGGTCTTTGATCTCCTCATTCACTGCCGCCGCATAGTCCAGGGCCATCGCCTTTTCATCGGAATAGTAATCGTTTTGGGCCTGTTGAGCCATCGTGAACGCCCCAGGAACCGTGATCTTGATCTTCCGGTCCGTATTCGCACGAAGAAATTCAAGATCACGGAGTTCTACCGGATGTTTCCGGCGAATCTTTCCAATTACGCGCGGAACTGGGTTCGGGTGGCCACTGCGATCCATAGCGGTGCCCGGACTGTCGATATCCACACCTTCGAGCGCTGTTGCGAATCGATTCGAATAACTCTCCCGACGCATCTCACCGTCCGTGATGATATCGAGTCCAACCTGCTCTTGATCCCGAATGGCCAGAATAGTCGCATCATCTTGGGCTTGTTCTAGCCATTCTGGAGCGACTCTCCAGAGCTCACGGGCACGCACCCGAGGAGGAAGCCTTGCAGCCAATTTAGCTCGATCGATTAACCAATCCGGCTGGGCATAAGAACCAACCAAAGTTGTAGGAAGCAGCATTTGGTACAACCTCTTTCAGCATCGCAATTATATCTCGCAGGTTCGAGATGTAACAACGGAGTTAGACTGTTTGCGCGTAGCGAAAACTAATATTCCCTAACTTGACACAAAGATGTGCAAATGAAAAAATGACCGGCGGATGAAGAAGCTGAGCCGAGTTTTACTGGTCGCTTTCCTTACGGTACCCCTGTTTGCCCAAATGGATTTTTCGGGCGACTGGGCACCGGTTCAAGACGAGGATAATACGGGAGATCCCCATATGGGCGAGTTCATCGGCATTCCAATGAGCCGGGCTGCCATGCTGAGAGCCGAGGCCTGGAACGCATCTCTTTATACCTTGCCGGAATGGCAGTGCCGTCCTCATGGGGCAATGTACATTTCTCGCGGACCTTCGCAGGTTCGAATCTGGAAAGAGGTTGACCCCGATTCGCGCGAAATCGTAGCCTTTCATGCGGAGTGGCTCCGGTCTATCGACAATCCCTATTACATGGACGGACGTCCCCGTCCATCGAAGTATGCGCCGCACAGTTGGGGCGGATTCTCCACAGCGGAGTGGGTCGGCGACATGCTTAAGATTACGACCACCCATCTCAAGGAAGACTACTATCGACGTAACGGAGTTCCCTCCAGCGATCAGGCAACGCTCACGCAATATTGGATCCGCCGCGGGGATTACCTCACATGGATCACGATCGCGTACGATCCGCTGTATCTAACCGAGCCGATGATCCGTTCCAGCGAATACCGGCTCGTTTTGCCGATGCAGATTCCCCCGTATCCGTGCACGGTTGTTGAAGAGGTGGACAGGCCCGCGGGCGTAGTGCCGCACTATCTTCCGGGCGAGAACCCTTTCATGAGAGAGTTCGGCGAGAAATATAGAATTCCCTATGAAGTGGTACACGGCGGTGCGGCGACAATGTATCCGGAGGTCGCCAAGAAAATTCTAAAAGAAGCCAATGGAATCAAGGCTTCGAGCGCACCGAGCGCAAACGTCTCGAAATAGCCAATGAAACGGTCCGTCATTCTATTTTTTTTCGTGCTGCTGTTAGCCGTGTGCATCGCAGCTCAGTCAGCCTCGATACTCGATTCTGCCGATGGAAGTCTCGAAATCGTTCCGGTGCGAGGCAATATCTATATGCTGGGCGGTGCCGGTGCGAATATCACCCTATCGATTGGCCCCGACGGTGTACTTGTAGTCGATACCGGCCGCGCTGAGTTGGCCGACAAGGTATTGGAAGCGGTGAACCGTTTCAGTAGTGAGCTTGCGACCTTTGGCCGTCCGCTCGTTCAATCTTCCTCCGGCGGATCGGGAACCGTTCTCGCGGGTTATCGTCCTCCCAAGCCGATTCGTTTTATTGTGAACACGAGTGCTCTGCCGGATCACGTCGGTGGAAACGTGAAGCTCGCGACAGCCGGAAAAACTTTCACCGGCGGCAATGTTGTCGGACAAATCCGCGATGTGGCTGAAGGCGCCGCAATCCTGGCTCACGAGAATGTCTTGCAGCGCCTTAGCAACGCGAAATTTCCTTTTAAGGGGTTGCCGATGGAAACATATTTCGGCAATCTGATGAAGCTCAGCCATTTCTTTAATAATGAGGGAATTGTGCTGTACCATGTTTCGAACGCAATTCAAGACGGCGACAGCATTGTTCATTTCCGCACGTCAGACGTAATCGCTGCAGGTGATATCTTCACCATGGCAAGCTATCCACCGATCAATATCTCGGAAGGTGGAAGCGTCCAAGGTGTTCTCGCCGGGTTAAATCGCATGGTCGAAATGGTAGTTCCCGAATTTCGATCCGAGGGCGGAACGTTTGTAATCCCGGGACACGGGCGTATTTGCGATATGGCGGATCTCGCGTATTACCGCGACATGGTCACGATCATTCGTGACCGCGTGCAAGACGGAATTAAAAAAGGTCGATCTCTTGAGCAGATCAAAGCTGCGAAGCCAACCGAGGATTGGGATGTAAGATTCGGCCGAAGCAAAATCTCGACTCCCGACATGTTCGTCGAAGCAGTTTACAAAAGCCTCACCAACCCTCCTACTCAAAAGCCATGAAGAAGACTCTTTTCCTTGCATGTGCTCTCATCTCTTCAAGTGCCGCGATCTTCGGACAAGGGGGACAACCAGCCCCTTCGCCAGCTGCAAAAAACGGAGCACCGATCGATCTCACCGGATATTGGGTTTCTCAGATCGTCGATGAGTGGCGATTCAGAGTCACACCCGTAAAGGGGGACATTCGATATCTGCCGCTGAATGCGGATGCTCGAGGAGTCGCCGAGCTTTGGGATCCCGCCAAGGACGAAGCGGAAGGCAAGCAGTGCAAGGCCTACGGAGCGGTGGGGATCGTGCAGCGTCCCGGGCTCGTGCATATCACGTGGGCTGATGACAACACACTGAAAATGGAGTTTGATACGGGCACTCAGACTCGCTTCGTGCACTTCAAGCCAGACCCCCAGGGCGATCTAAGCTGGCAAGGGTACTCTGCAGGGCTATGGCAGGCTTCCGGCGGTGTGATGACTAGCTTTGGAGGATTCGCGGCTGCGCCTGCGCAGGGCGGACGCAGAACCGGTACTGGCACGTTGATGATTAAGACCACGAACATGCTACCGGGCTACCTTCGCAAAAATGGCGTGCCCTACAGTGACAAAGCTGCCCTGACGGAGTGGATTACTGTGATCATGGGCGCAGACGGCACACTGTATTTAATTGATACGGCCAGCCTAGAAGATTCCGTCTATTTGACGGGTCCATTTATCCGAACTTATACGTTCAAAAAACAGAACGATGGATCGGGTTGGGACCCGACTGCTTGTCTTCCGCGCTGAAAGGCTAGTGCGTCGGATAAACTTCCGCTGTAGTCACCGGGTTTCGATTACCTTCACGGCCGTTCAAGCTACGTCGCAGGAATAGAAGCGTGAGTGCGGAAATCGCGGCCGGAACGGCTGCCGCGACAAACACTTGAGCCGGAGTCCACTTCATCCGAATGAGTTCGCCCCCGACGATCGGTCCCACGATCGCGCCGATCCGGCCAATCCCGAGCCCCCATCCAATTCCAGTGGATCGCAAGTAGGTTGGATAGTAAATCGCCGCGAGGGCGTTTACACCGGGCTGCCCTCCCACAATTCCCCAACCAGCAATGAAAACAACGATAAAGAGAATCGTGAGCGAAAGAAATGGCTGACCAATAAGCGCGATTGCTGCGCAAGCAATGAGTGAATTCGCGACTAGGGTCGGAATAAAACCGAATCGGTTAATAAACCAACTGTTTCCAAATGTTCCAAGAGTCCCACCCACCTGAGTTGTGGTACCGACAAGCACTGCAATTGAAGTTGCGTGTCCCGCAGCGCTGACGACTGTCGGAATCCAGCTCGACAAGAAATACAGATTCAGCAGATTCATGAAGTTTACGATCCAGAGCAAGATCGTGGTCATGGATCTTCCCTCGCGGAAGAGGTGAATCGCGGGAATTCCTTCTTTTTTCTCTTCGCGTACGGCATACTGAGTATTTGGGCCGATAGGAGCTTCGGGATTCATAAGCCGAAGCCATTTCGATATTTTCGCGGAGTGCTTCCCACGTACAGCTAAATATTGCAGGGACTCAGGTAGCCAGATCAGCATCAACAGTGCGATTACGAGCGGAACGGTCCCTCCGAAGTAGAATACGGATCGCCATCCGTAATGCGGGATTAACCATGCGGCCACAAATCCGCCGACCGCGGCACCGGCAGTAAAACCGCACGAAACGATCATCATCGCAGGCACTCGAATCCGAGCGGGACTATATTCGCCAGCCAGCGCCATCGCATTCGGCATGATCCCGCCCAAACCAATTCCAGCCAGGAACCGGATCAATAGGACCTGATTTACGGTGTTCGCCTGTGCGGTTAAAATCGTGAGCGCGGAAAAATAGAGCGCAGCGAAAATCAGGACCGGTCTACGCCCGATGCGATCTGCGAGCACGCTAAAGAAAAGCGACCCTACCAATACTCCGACCAAGGCGGCACTGAACACCGGCCCGAGAGAGGAACTCGCGATTCTCCAATCTTTAATCAGTGCGGGCGCAACGTACCCCATGGATTGCACGTCAAAGCCATCCATGATTAGGCAGAGACTGCAGAGGATAAAAATCCTCCAATGGAACCCGCCTATTTTACTTCCGTCGATGATGTGGGATAGATCGAGTCGTGCAGAGCTCTCCATCGAGTTCATCATAAGCGACAAGGCGGTCGGCAGCGCAAAAGCATGTCCACGTTCAGGCCGGACGCTGCGCAAACTGTGAAAATCTCGTCCGAGCCATTTGGTCTTAAATAGCAGCAAAGACGCGGAGTTTTCTTTCGAAATCATCGATTTACTGCCTGATCCAGTACACTGGGGTCGGGTGTCCCCTGGCGCAAAGATAGGCCCGTATGAAATGCTCGCTCGCATCGGCGCGGGCGGAATGGGCGAAGTTTGGAAAGCGCGCGATGAACGCCTGGATCGCACGGTAGCGATCAAAATCGCCGCCGCGAAATTCACCGAACACTTCGAGAATGAAGCTCGTGCCGTTGCAGCTCTGAACCATCCGAATATTTGCCAGCTTTACGACGTAGGCGAGTTGCCGACCGGCTCTGGCTACCTTGTGATGGAGTTCATCGAAGGGTCTCCTTTAAAAGGTCCGCTTCCTCCGCATGAAGCTCTACGCCTTGCGATCCAGATTGCGGATGCGCTTGATGAGGCGCATCGGAGAGGGATCGTGCATCGCGATCTCAAGCCTGCCAATATCCTCGTCACGAAAGCAGGCATAAAGATTTTAGATTTCGGTCTTGCGAAAATCGAGCAGCCGCATACGATGCCGATTCGCATCGATGCCCCGGCCGAAGAAATCGTGACCGAAGAAATGTGGGAAACCGGCGCAGTGTTCGGCACGCTGCTTTACATGGCACCGGAACAGCTCCAGCGGAAGCCCACGGACGCGCGAGGGGATATCTTCTCATTCGGCTTAGTCCTCTATGAACTGCTGACCGGGAGACGAGCCTATCAGGCAGATAATGTGGCGAGTTTAGTCGCCGCAATGTATGCAGGGCCTCCGCCTTCGATCGCATCGGTGGCTTCTCCTGCACTGGACCGCGTTCTCCGCAAGTGCCTCGCAGTAGATCCCGACGAACGTTGGCAATCGGCCCACGACCTAAAAATTAATCTCGAGTGGGTTGCAGTCGGCTTCGATCAAGCCGAAACAGCTGTGCCACGAAAAAGCAGTTCTAAAAAGTGGTGGGCAGCAATCGCGGGAACGGGATTACTTGCGGCGGGACTAGCAGTCGCCGCACTTTTATGGCTTCGACCAGCTCCCGAAGAGCGGTCGATTAAGCTCTCGATTCTTCCTCCCGAGGGCACAACATTAGTTACCGGCGCTATGGCGGGACCTCCCGCGCTTTCGCCTGATGGGCGGATGATCGCTTTTGTCGCTCAACAAGGGGAAATCTCGTCCCTCTGGATCAGAATGCTGGATTCGTTAGACTCACGGCCGCTCCCGAATACCGAGGGTGCCCGATTCCCGTTTTGGTCGCCGGACAGCCGATCCATCGGATTCTTTTCTCAAGACAAACTTGAGCGAATCGACGCAAACGGTGGAGCTCCACAGGTGCTTGCGTCGATACCGGGAGGATTTATCGCCTCGGGTTCGTGGGGCGCAGGAGACAAAATATTGTATGCTCCTTCAAATCTCCTAAACCTCATATGGATTCCGGCTGCGGGTGGACAACCTGCACAGGCAACCAAGAAGATCGATTCTTCGGAACTCGGTCATTTTTGGCCTGTATTTCTTCCGGATGGTCAGCATTTTATATACACCGGTACACCCACTGGAACGGCTTATGTCGCAACACTTGGATCGTTTAACCGATCAGTGCTGCTCAACGGCGTTAGCCGAACATCGTTCGCGCCTTCCTACGGCAATCATCCCGCTTATGTGATGTATGATCGCGGAAACACATTAATGGCGCAGCGTTTTGATCGCCAAAAGCTGAGCTTAGAAGGTGACCCGAAAACTCTGGTCGAAGGTGTCGGCGCATTGGATTTTTCGGTTTCACATGATGGAACCCTTGCTTATCGAACTCAGAGCGCCGCTCAGGAAATCATCACATTTGATGGAACCGGGAAAGGCACGGGTTCGATGGGCGTGCAAGCCGGCACGATCACTTCGATGAGATTCTCTCCCGATGGGCATACGCTTGCGCTTGCACTAAACAGCGGAAAGGGAACCGATATTTGGCTACGCGATCTGAATCGCGGCACGTTAACTAGGCTCACCTTCGATGGAGGTGTTTCCCCGGTCTGGTCTCCCGATGGATTGCGGATTTTATACACAAATCGAAAAGGCGAGCTCTATATGAAACCCGCAAACGGAACAGGAACCGAGGAGCTCGTTTACAACGGCTCTGCGGCCCGAAACCCTACGGACTGGTCCGAGAATGAAGATTTCGTTTTGATGAGCCAGACCAGTCCACAAACTGGATTCGATATTGTTGCACTGGAAAATCCGCTGGGAAAAGGAGAGCATCAAATCGTTCCCGTTGTTAGGACTCCGGCCAATGAGGGCTTAGGGCGCTTCGCCCCCGGAACGGGATCGCCCAAATGGATTACCTACATTTCGGAAGAATCGGGAACCAACGAAGTGTATGTAACGACCATGCCGGGGATGCCCCAAGGAAAATGGCAAATTTCAAATGGCGGGGGGTATTCTCCCAGGTGGCGAAAAGATGGCCGCGAACTCTATTATCTCGGTCCAGACCTTCGTACGGTAATGGTTGTGGATATCGATCCAGGCCCCGTTTTCAGGCCGGGAACACCGCGGGCGCTGTTAAAGCTCCCAGTAGCCGTTTCCGGTTTGGTAAATGATCAAGGACTGGCAATTAGTCCTGACGGGAAAACTGTCGCTGTAGCGGTTCCCCAAGCAGAAACGAGCTCCGGCATCAATATTATCTTGAATTGGGAAGCGGAGCTACCTCGGTGATCTAGGACCAATCTCTCATTTCGACCCTCCTTCAGATCACATATACTGTTATTCAGTTTTGTAATGGCCACTTTAGCGGATCCTATACCTGGTAAGGCATCGCCTGAAACTCGCGGGACTTCCTGGGCGGCGACTGCCTGGTTTGGTGTCCTACTGATTCTCATCTATCTTCCTGTATTGCACTCCCTAGTTACGCAGTGGGCGAACGATGAAGATGTCAGTCATGGATTCTTTGTCCCGCTGGTAGCTGGTCTCATCGTTTGGCAACGCCGAGAGCAATTGAGCAAACTCGAACTGAAGCCTTCATGGTGGGGGCTTGCCATTATGGCCTGGGCGGCGCTGCAGGGTTATGTAGGAATGCTCGGGGCCGAATTATTTTTACAGCGCACGTCATTCCTTATCAGCATCCTTGGGATTCTTTTTCTAATGGGCGGAGCGGCACTTGTACGCGCTTTGATCTTTCCATTACTGCTGCTGCCATTCATGATTCCCATACCCGCGATCGTTTATAACCAGATCACATTTCCGCTTCAGTTGTTCGCTAGCCAAGTTGCAGAATTTGTGCTCAATCTGGTCGGAATTCCCGTCCTTCGCGATGGAAACGTTTTGCACCTTGCAAGCCAGGACCTCTCGGTAGCCGAGGCGTGCAGCGGCATTCGCAGCCTGCTTTCTCTTACGTTTCTTTCATTGGTATACGGGTATTTCTTCGACAGACGCCTTTGGATGCGTTGGTTTTTATTTATTGCGACGATTCCGATAGCGATCCTCGCTAATGCCGGGCGTGTAACGATTACAGGCATGTTGAGCGAAGTGAACCCTGAGTTAGCACAGGGCTTCTTTCATAGCCTGGAAGGCTGGATCATTTTTATCATCGCGCTTGTAATGTTGGTGGGTTTACATGCGATTGTCCGGCCGATTGGCCGCGCAAAAGAGGCCGCCATTGCTTAGATTCCTGAAGTCTCCGCCAATTCTTGCCGCCACCGCCGTCATTCTAATCCAGGGAGCTTTGCTTTATAGCGCTGTTCGTCCTGAAGCAATTCCTCCGGCTCGCCCGTTGGCGCAAATGCCGACACAGCTCGGCGAATGGAGATTGATTCAGGAAGGCATTGTCGATGCCGAGTCCCAAGCGGTTCTTAAGGCTGATGATCTTTTGAACAGGTACTATGGCGACGGCAAAACCGGTGCAAATCTTTTTGTTGCGGCGTTTCGTTCCCAGCGCAACGGCAAAGCCCCACATTCGCCGAAAAACTGTCTTCCCGGAAGCGGATGGACGCCTCTCAATACTGCGATCATCACCGTGAATACCGGCACAGGTATCTCAATCCCTGTAAATCGAGACATAGTTGCGCATGGCGATGATAGAAGCCTGGTGCTTTATTGGTACCAATCGCGGGATCGAGCCATCGCGAGCGAGTATGAAGCAAAGTTCTGGGTCGTTGTGGATGCAATGCGCCTGAATCGGACCGATACTGCGTTAGTCCGTGTCGTGGTTCCGATCCTGAATCACGATGAAGACGGAGCAACGAAGGAAGCGATGGATTTTATCCGGTCCTTTTACGGAACTCTGCGTCAATATTTGCCAGCCTAATTCGATTTTAGTCGACCAATTTCGCCGAAGAGGTCAGTTCGGACGCAGCCGCTTTGCGCTGCTGACGCTGTAATGCGAGCAATTCCCGGCGTCGCCGCAACTTCACGTGAGTATCCACTTTGCGCCAGAATTTCCTGAAATAGTCAGCGGCTGAAACCAGAGCGAAGAGCAAAACCGTCCACATCGCGAGGATTCCCGCTTCTGCCATGGCAGGCCAATGAATTCCGCCAATGACAAGTGCGATTGCCGCGACCTGGGCAACCATTTTCGTCTTACCAAGCTCGCTAGCCTCAATCGTGTAGCCAGCAGAGGCCGCGATCGAGCGCAAACCGGACACCGCAAATTCGCGACCGATAATCAAAATGACCATCCAAGCCGGCACGCGATGGATGTCGACGAGAGAAACCAACGCGGCCGAAATGAGAAGTTTATCCGCGATCGGGTCGAGCAGTGTCCCAACAGTCGTGATCTGTCCCCAACGCCGTGCCAAATAGCCATCGATCAGATCAGTAGCCGCCGCTGTGAGGAAAATCAATAATGCTAGGATCTCCTGTGACGAGATCACGTACTTCAGCAACACCGAATCCCCGAGCAACGCTGCCACGAGCAGCGGAACGAAGAAAATCCGCAACAGCGTTAGTAGATTCGGCCCGTTCATCCCCGACGCTTCAATCATAGCCTAGGGCTTGATATAAGTTCACCAGGGTTCTTTAGGTTGGCTTCCCGTTTTCCCAGGTGGGCCGTCTCACCGGCTCGCTCTTGACGCCTTGTGCAATGCGATCCTGCTGATTCTCCTCGCGTTGCTTAATCTCGCCCTGCCAAACAAGGACACCGCGGTTCCCAAGAGGATCGTCTTCGTCATCATACTCATCACGGTTTTTTCATTATCATCTTTCTTTCCTCCGAAGCGTCTCGCTTCTGAAAATACAAGCTCATTTCGCCCGGGAGAGTTTCGCGGAGAAACGTCAAAGTCATGTCCTCTCGAAGTTACGTTTTAAGTCTGCGTGGTAGGATGTGCCCGTGGGTGTCCGGACTGTTTACATGTTACTCGAAGAAACCGCAGCTGCTCATGGCGATCGCATCGCACTTAGGCAGCCGATCGGAGGCGGGAAATACCAGAGCTGGACGTGGCGAGAAGTTTGCGATTTAGTGCAGTGGACCGCAGTCGGGCTGAGTACTATCGGGATCGAACCAGGCGCAATGGTCGGCTTGCAGTCGGAGACACGCGCCGAGTTTTATTTCGCTGATCTAGGGGTGATGACAGCCGGTGCAGTCGCGGCGGCCCTCTACACGAGCCTTCCCTACGCCGAGCAAGCGAAGGCTTTGATCGCGTCTGACGCACGTATTGCGTTCGTCGAAAACGTAAAGGCGCTACAAGCCCTTCAAGCAGCGGTGGGAGAGAAAGCTTCCAATATTCAATGGGGGGTGCTCACAGGCGATTTGGAAGGTGTCATCACGCTGAAGGATCTTTGGGAGAAAGGGAAACGAAAGCTTGCCGAAGATCCCGGGGTATTTAACCGAATCCGCACAAGGTACGATGATTCGGCGATTGCCATTCTTTATCCAACCTCCGGTGCGACAGGCGAACCGAAGATGGGATTGGTTTCTCATCGAGCGGTGGTGACTAATGTCGATATGACGCCACACGTGCTGCCGCTCACTCCCGACGATCGCACCATCGCGTTTTTACCATCTGCGCATATCGCTCAGAGGCTTGCGGTTGAATTGATGCCCGTTCGCACGGGGTGCTGCGTTTGGTTTTCTGAAGGACTTTCGAAGCTCCCGCACGAGTTGCGTGCTGCGAAGCCAACTTTCTTTCTCGCCCCGCCGCGTGTCTGGGAGCGAATGTTCGCGAGTATTACAGCCGAGATCAAAAAGCGGCCGGCACCAATTCGCAAGCTGTTCTATTTCGGCGTTGGACTCGGGTCAGAAGCGTGCCGGTTACGCCGAAATAGAAAGCCGGTGCCGATGTGGATTCGCTCGACGCTACAGTTCATTGATCGAATCATGTTCGAAAAAATTCGCGAACGCCTCGGCGGCCAATTGCGCGTTCCGATTTCAGGTGCAGCTCCTTTAAGCAAAGATTTGGCCGAGTTCTTCGAGTCTGTGGGGCTCCCGATCATGGAAGGATACGGGCTGACTGAAGGCGGAGTCGCAACCTTTAATCCGATCGGTAGAGCGAAGCCAGGCAGCATTGGAAAAGTTCTGCCCGGTGTAGAGCTGCGTATTGAAGAAGATGGCGAGCTGATGATTCGCAGTCCTTCCCTTTTTGAAGGTTATTACAAAGATCCCGCCGCCACCGCAGCAGTACTGCGGGATGGCTGGCTCGCAACGGGCGATCTTGCCAAACAGGATGAAGAAGACTACTTTTATATCGCTGGCCGTAAAAAAGAACTTATCGTGGCATCGAACGGGAAAAAAATTTATCCGGCGCAGATCGAAGGTTTATTCAAACGCGAACCGCTTATCAGTCATGTCCTGTTGATCGGCGATCGATTGCCCTACGTCACTGCACTCATTACCGTCAATGGAGATCCCGCGGAGTCAAAATCGGCCGTAGAACGCATCGTGAAGGAAGTAAACCGGCAGCTCGCAAGCTTTGAACAAATCCGAAAATTTAAGATTCTGGATCGTGATTTCTCGATTGAACAAGGAGAACTCACACCAACGATGAAGCTCCGTCGTACTCGAGCCATTGAAAATCATAAAACGTTGGTCAGTGAACTCTACGCCGGAAGAGAATTCGAATAGAATCGCCGGCGTCATCGCTACAATTAGTAAATGTCTCATCCAGTAACGCTGATTCCCGGCGACGGAATCGGGCCTGAGGTGTCGAATGCGGCTCGGCGAGCCGTAGATGCCACAGGTGTTAAGATTGACTGGCAAATTACAGAACTCAATTCCAATCTCATTCTGAAGACTGGCGATTCACTCCCGAAAAGTGTTGTCGATAGTCTCGAACGCACGCACGTCGGACTTAAAGGCCCGGTAACTACACCGATTGCCGGAGGGTTTTCGAGTGTAAATGTCGCTCTGCGCAAGCGGCTCGATCTGTACGCGAACGTGCGACCCGTTCATTCGCTTCCCGGGCTTGCAACGCGATTTCAAGACGTAAAGATTGACATGGTTATCGTCCGGGAAAACACGGAGGATTTGTATTCCGGGCTCGAGCATGAAGTGGTGAAGGACGTGGTGACAGGTCTGAAGGTAATCACGCGAGCAGCCTCGATTCGGATTGCCGAATACGCGTTTCGATTTGCGGTTTCTGCAGGACGCAAGAAGATTACGGCAATTCACAAAGCGAACATCATGAAATTGGCCGACGGTTTATTTTTGCGCTGCTGTCGCGAAGTGGCTGCGTGTTATCCGCAGATCCAGTATCACGAGCTGATTGTCGATAATGCCGCGATGCAGCTTGTCGTGCGGCCTGAAACGTTCGATATTTTGCTCCTTCCGAATCTCTACGGCGATATCGTTTCGGATCTGGCGGCTGGATTGGTCGGTGGACTCGGTATCGTTCCCGGTGCGAATATCGGTGATCAGGACGCAGTCTTCGAGGCTGTGCATGGATCGGCCCCCGATATCGCCGGCAAGGGGATCGCGAATCCGACGGCGATGATGATGTCCGCCGTCCTCATGCTCATTCATTTAAAGGAGCACGAGGCTGCGAAGCATTTACAATCTGCAATTGAATCCGTATACAACGCAAAAAAGCATTTAACATGCGACGTTGGAGGAAATGCATCCACGGAAGTCTTCACCGATGCAGTAATCGCTGCTCTAGGACACTAGTCTCCGGAATGCGGCGCGTACTCCTGCAGCGGGTGCTTTACCGCCAGTCATCCATCACGTAAACATTCGCCCGATTAAATCCCGGCTCATGGGGATTTTGCATAGCTACACCTTGCATTTCGATGCGGAATCCCCGTGAGCGCATCCTTCGATAAGCGTCGATACGCGACATGTTAACACCAGCTTCGATGATCGCGCTTCGTGAAGATGCGAATGCCTCACAGGCGGTCAGCAGCCTTTCGAAGCTCGTCCCGCTCCGCGCCGCGCCAAATTTTATGTAGCATGTCTTCTCCCCTCCCTCGGATCCAGGACCATTCAGACAAATAGCAAAGCCTTCGAGGGCGGCCCTTTTGTATGTCAAGATTACTTCTCCGTTGTGCTGAGTGATAACGGATCGTATTTCGTCCGCGAGATCTAATCCAGCGTGAATGCGATTTGTCAGCTCGCTGCAACTCCGAATCGCTCGTTCGCGTTCGGGCTTGGTTAATTTTGACAGCGGAGTCCACGGAACTGCTTTTTCATCTCTGGACTTTGCGTCCGGCGTTCTCGTCATGATTGCTGTGAGATAACCGGGCCAATATCCGAACTTTTGATACAAGCCCACGTGCTTGGGACTCTGTGGGAACGTGAATAGGCCGGAATGTCGCACTTTCCACTTATCGAAAACTGACATGCTGGCCTCCAAAAGCTTTTGGGCCACACCCTTGTCCCAATATTCTGGCAGCACGGTCAACGGCCCAAAAAATCCGAACGATCCCCATCGCGTAACGACATTCGATCCGATCAAGCGGTCCCCCTCATCTCGAGCAGCCAACACTTTGACATGAGGAGAACTCCAGCGGGGCGCAAGAAAGTTGCGATCGCCCATAAAATCGAGTGGATTCGGCAAACCCAAAAATGTCCCGAATGCCAGTCGAATGATACGATCCGCTTCTTTTAGCTCGCTTTCTTTGAGTAGACCGACTTTAATTAGTTGCTTCGTTGCCATCTCTTTATTTTTCCAGAGCGCACTGCATACGACCCATTCTGTATGCCCGCAGCTCCTAGCGGTGTCAAGATGAAATTGTGAAGCGCTCCGGTGTCGCCGATTTGCCGTTGCATAACGGCTCTGTTCCTGTCTGGCTCGCCGAGCGTATGACGAAGCTTGGCACAGCCATTACAGAAAGCATTCTCCTTGCGTATGGTCGCGCCGAATTCCTATCTCGTTTGAGTGATCCATTCTGGTTTCAAGCGCTCGGCAGTGTTATGGGGATGGATTGGCATTCCTCGGGGATTACCACATCAGTCATGGGAGCTCTTAAGCGGGGGTTGAATCCTCGATCGTCTGAGCTCGGAATATACGTATGTGGGGGACGTGGCAAGCAATCCCGAAAGACGCCAGCGGAACTGACGATCACAGCTGATCGGACAGGGCTCGACGGCGACCATCTTGTGCGCACTAGCCGTCTGACAGCCAAGATCGATAACAACTGCATCAATGACGGTTTTCAGATTTATCTTCATTCGTTCGTTGTCACTACTGAGGGTTACTGGACCGTTGTACAGCAGGGACTAAACGAGCGCACCGGATACGCTCGGCGATACCATTGGCATTCTGCAAGCGTTCGCGATTTCGTGGACCAACCACACACAGGAATCGTGGGCGACCACCTCGGTAACATCATCAATCTCACCGATGGCGGCGCGAAGCCTGCTCGAGACGCTTTGTTGAATATCGCAAGGACTCATCCCGATTTGACACTCAAGCAAATCAAATATCTTAAGATGCCGTCGCATCACGACGTTCGTGCTGAAGATGTAGACTTGCACCGGCTCGGCTCTGTGCTTGCCTTCGCTTACGAAAGAGACCTGCACGATTTTGCCGACTTCCTGCTCACCGAAAATCTAGGGCCGCGTACACTCCAGACACTCGCAATGATTGCCGAGGTGGTGCACGGAACTCCGATCCGATTCTCCGACCCGGCACGATTTTCATTCGCGCTTGGGAGCAAGGATGGCCATCCATTCCCAGTACCACTGAAGACATACGATGAGACGATTGAGATTCTTCAGCGGGCAATCGACTCAGCGAAGATCGACGGGCGGGAAAAATTGGACGGATTCCGTCGCATGAATGAATTCGTGAACCGGGTGGAACACCACATTAAAGCAGCTGCAAACTTACCGGAACTGATTCGACACGAGCAGAGCTTATCGCCTTCCCTCGAAGGCCGCTCCATAACGGCTCACCGAAGGATCAAACAGAGCCCACAATTGAAGCTTTTCTGATCCAGTCCCGCGTTAGCGATTTCGACTTATCTGCTTACTTCGCTAACTTCAAATCGCTGACCTTGATCATGTCGCCTTGCACGTCGCCGTCGACGGTGACTTGAAGGTCGTCCTTCTTCTTTGAAGCTTTCAGTGCGGCAAGGGCTTTCTGATTTCCAGCTTCGTCGAAACTTAAGAATCGGTTGTCTTTTGTAAACACTCCATAACCGCTCTTGGTGCAAGCTGGCATGAGCGCGCATGAACGATCATGTTTGGCAGCAAAAGAAGGGTCCTTCGCGGCGTTAGCAGAGCACATTTTGTCCATTAAGATCCCCTGCACTTGTGCCCCTTGTGCAATCCATGCGAATCCCATAAACAGGCCTGCGAGACCAATATTCCTGCAAACTGCTTTCATGAAAATCTCCTTGATGCCCTGACGGGCCAACTTCCTTCAGTCACTTCCTTCGTTCGTCCGGCGGTTTCGGTTACGGTCAACAACCCAGCCGATCGAAACGCCTCCCGCGATCGAAAGCAAGACTACGCCTCCATGCCACAAGAGGATATGGGCCGCATTCTGATAGATACACTTGAACTGCAATACTGTTACACCCAAAGCTCCTGCGAGAGCCCCCAATGTTCCGCCGAATGTCGCGCCTGAAAGTGGAACACCACGTCGCGCCACAAGCCAAATCAGCACCGCAGTCGGGATTGCTAACCCAAATCCGGTCACTGCGCACGGCCATCCGTGTGAAAAATAATCGCTCGCTGTCTGCCATGGGAATAAGAGCGCCACTCCGGCAAGAAAGCCTGTGACAAACGTAATAGCAACGGTCGTCCCCGGAATTCGTAAACGCCCACCTGGAGCCATTTGAGATGCCGCAGCGCTGGACAACAAAATGACTCCGGCGCATAAAATTGCGGTGATACCGATAGCTTGCCAAAGCGGGATTGACGCAATCCCTTGGATTCCCATCATTGCGATTACAGCGGCTGCTAAGATCACGAACACAGAAAGAAACCGCAGGACAAGAATCAACGTACGTGGCAGGGGCCGCACCGGACTAAGAGATTCAGTCAATAAGTGTGTAATCTTGCCGCGAAGCTCGGACGGCATCTCCGTTGTGGGGGCAATTTCTAACAATAGGTCGATTTCGGAATCTGTGAATGTGTGCTCCGTCATTTCATTTTTCCTCTAGCATCCTCCGCAATGCCTGATACGCTCGATGCGCTTTTTGCTTAATTCCTCCCACCGTAGACGAGGTCGCCCGAGCAACCTCCTCCAAACTCATCCCCGAGACCTTTAACATCAACAACACGTCACGTTGCGATTCCGGTAGGCGATTGAGCATCTCTAGAATTCCCGAGGATGGCTCTTTGGGTCGACTCGTTTCCGGCGGCTCAGCGACCAACACCTCGCGCGATCCTACCCGTTTCCGTCTTCTGAACCAATCGAGCCGGGTATGCCGCGCGATCGCAAAAACCCACGGAAGAAGAGGTTCGGAGGGCCGGTAAGTATGCCTGGCTCGATGGAGGCGCAACCAGCATTCTTGTAGCAGATCCTCCGTATCGGTTCGCGTGAGATTCGGGCCGCTCAAAAAACGGAAGAGCATTGGGGACAGCCGTTCCGCAAGCTCTTCGACCGCCTGGCGGTCGGCCTGCTGATAGCGAACCATCAAGTCCCGAAGGGCGTCTTCGTTCAGGCGTCCTGAGATGTTAACGGGCGCGTTGCCGCCAAGAGCCACCGAATAAACCACTACTTCCTACTTCGATGGTAGCTATCTTAAAGTTAGGCTTAGGTAGTAGGACTGCCGTCGGCCACAAAAAAGCTAACTAGCGGCTTCGGTTGGGATCGTTTCCGCTTTTGCCCGAGTGACCGCTCGATTGATGAGCTTTCGAGGGTCAAGGAGGTGCTGCGGCTTATAGCTGCGCTGAGACCAGCGATTTCCCGGTTCAAACTCGATGCCAAGAAAATAGCCGATTTCGCGGAACACGCAGTATTTCACTTTGCCCACGAGCATCCCGCTGGGATAGCTGATTCGGAACGGTGTGCCTAATGCCACTGGTCGTTCCACCTGAAGGCATGCGCCCGAAAGCGAAATGTCTTCCAAATTCGCGACACCGCGCCTGATGCGACCCGTCTGGTCCTTCCATTGGACGTCAACCAAGTCTGCGCAAAGCAACCGGGGTTCTACACGCCTGTCAACCATATCTACGTCTGTAATCGACCCGGCGGGTCGATTTGTTTAGCAAACCCGCCCTAGACAATTTTGCCCTATTTTCGAAATAAGGGTCGGTTCTAGTACCTTGAAGATACCTATCATACCGATAACGTTACGCTGGCGGGAACATCGAAGCCCCCGATAAATCAATGATTGAGGGGATCCTGCGGACACCCTTCAAGGGTTATCGATTTCTTCCTGATACGATGTTCCCAGTGTCGGCTCTTCGAGTCATTTTCGTCCATTTTGCCGTCATCGCAATCTTCGGAGTCCTGATTCCCTGGCGAAAAGGTCTGGATTTCCTCGATCCTGTCCTGATTGGGGCTTATTCGTGCCTCGGAGTCTTGTTTGCCGCCCCAGCGAGCATGATCTCCTTCGAACGGAACCGCCCAAAATCGCTAGGAGCTGTGTTCAAGCAACTTGGCAAGGCTGTCGGGTACGGAGAAGTGATGGCGCTGGTATTCCTCGCGGCAGGCGTTGCGACCGTTAGCTGGAGTCGGGGCCGCTTACACTTGCCATTGCTCGATGATCTGGCAGCGACAGCCCTCCTCGGCCTCATGCTCTCGATTGGGACATCTCTGTTTGCCGCTTGGCTTACCCTCCACTCGTCGGCTACATCTGCGCGCGCGGCGATTCGGTTTGTTCTGCTTCTTCTGATCGGAATCTTCTTTTTCGGCTCGATGCGGCTACCTGATATCGCTCTTTCTGCGGCGGCCGTCATGGCGATCATCGCCGGGCTGTTGATATTTCTGTTGCGGAGAGAAATCAGACAGTAATGAACGGTCATCCTCTTCGGCTTAGTTCAGCAGCCTTAAACGTGCTCCTCCGGGTGGGAGTTTTCGTTCTCATTGCGTGGACCGCGAGCATCCTGTTTCCACTGCTAATGCAGCCACTTGCGTCTCTTCTCATTATTTCTGCGCTCTCTACATTTGCTGCCGGCGCAATCGCAAACGCGATCGTAGTGCGGATATTTGAGCACGGCCAGCTTTCCGATTTCGGACTCGGATGGAGATCTGCTTCAGGTCGCGAACTTGCGATCGGCATTGGGATCGGAGCTGGATCTGCTGTGGTGATCGTCGCCGCTGCTTTCGTTTCTCGCATGGCTGAATTTGGATCGGCTTCAGGCACCGGAAATATCGCGGGAAATTTGGTGTTCCTCGCTTTCGTATTGTTATTTGGAGCCGCCGGGGAGGAGATGCTTTTCCACGGCTACGCCTTCCAGCTTTTGTTGCGCAATATCGGCGAATTCGCGACCATCCTCCCGGTTGGCGTGATTTTTGGAGTCGCGCATTTGGGAAATCGCAACGTAACGACTCTCGCGATTGTGAACACGATTGGCTGGGGAATTCTTCTCGGCTATGCGTATCTCCGCGCACGGACTCTTTGGCTACCGATCGGAATGCACTTCGGCTGGAACGTCGCATCGCCGCTGCTTGGAGTCAATCTGAGCGGGTTTACAATAGGGGTGACCGGGTACGAGCTCCATTGGAAAGCCAGTGTTCTCTGGAGCGGCGGTAGCTACGGGCTTGAAGGCAGCGTGTTCACTAGTTTTGCAGTGATCGCGCTGTTTTTTGTTCTCCATCGCGTCGTTCCTGAGTCAGACGAAGTACGAGGTGGCTAATGCGGATCGCTCCTCTCATTCCCGCAGCTCTGATCATAGCCCTCACCCTGCACGCCGATTCGAAAAAACTAACCGAAGATCAGCGGATCGACTTAATGCGCGGTCTCACCGCTGAATACGCGACGATCAAAACTTTGCTGCCGCGATCTAAGAAGCCGCTGGAATTTACTGCCGATGGCCATTGGGATCAGGCGAAGTGGCAAGCTGCAGAAAAAGAATTAGGCGCTGCAGGACGCATTGGCGATCTTATCCAGGTGACACACGTGGACATCGAGAAAGATCGGATCGTGCTTGAGCTAAACGGCGGAATGAAAAGCAAGAGCAAATGGTATCAGCACATCGAGATTGGGATGGGCAACAGCACGGCTCCGATCAGTGGTCCTGCGACGAACGCCCCGGGTGGCACAGAAATCGCGCTGCTTTTTAACGGCTCGATCGGGGAAGTTAGCGCGGCGGATGTGAAGCAAATGCTCAAACCTGTACTCGACTTTGAGAAGCGCACCGTTACGGAAAGCTATGTTGACACTCTGCCCGAGCCGATTAAACAAGCCATTCAGTCCAAGAAGGCGGTGGAGGGAATGAATCGCGATCAGGTTCTGCTCGCGATCGGGCACCCTCTTCGGAAAGTTCGCGAAAACAAGGAAGGTACTGAGTACGAGGACTGGATTTACGGCGAGCCACCCGGACGTGTGACTTTCGTGACGTTCACAGCCGATAGAGTGGTTCGCGTGAAAGAAACATACGCTGGACTGGGCGGTGCGATCGCAGAAACACCCGATCCGCAGTAGTATTTCCTAGAACCAATCGCCTTCGAAGTGAGCTGCTGTACCGGTACTCTATTAGCTCAGCGTACCTTGTAGGAGCACCTCGCGGAAATCAAACTAGAAGAACAGGAAAGAACTGTCTAAATGGAGCGCATAGACGCCGAGCGATGGAAAAGTCGGGAAGTCGCGCGTCTACTGGCTTTAGTCGAGTCTGAACGGCGCCAGCACAACGAGATCCTCGCTGCGATTCCTATCCCGCTAGCTGTTCTCGGACCTGACCGGCAGTTCATTTCGGTAAATCGCGCATTTCGCCGCATGTTCAAGGTCCGGCGCAAGGATCTCCCCGACAAAAGTATCGAGCAGGTCCTTCCTTCTGACCGACTGATTGAAAAAATTCGATCTGCTCACGTCGATGAAACGAGCCAGCCGATCATTGAACGCTATACCGAGCGCTCGCTTCGGATTACCGTTCTTCCCATTTCCGGATCAGAAGATGATTTTGAATCCGAGACGCTGCTGGTGATTGAAGACGTCACAGATTTGACTTCGAGCCAGCCGGAGCCCGTTCCGGTACAGACGTCTCAACCGAGACAGGAGCCGGTTCCGCGGGCTGCAAATGTCGTTGCGGAGCGGATTGACGCCTTGCGCTCGTTATCGGCACGTATGGCGCACGACCTGAATAATCCTTTGATGGTCATCACCGGCTATGCAGAAGAGATGATGGAAGGGCTTGAAGAGGGTAATCCTCTTCGCTCCAGCGCCGAACAAATCTTAGTCGCGGCCCAGCGAATCGCGGATGTGACCGGACAGCTTCTCGAGTTCACTCGCCGTCACGCGAAAACACCTCAAAGCGTAAATCTAACTCCACTGCTCTCGCGGGTTCAGGACAAAATTTCGGCATCATTTATTCCCGCAGGACCAATGTGGGCATCTGCCGATCCAGGCCAACTTGAAGAGATTCTGATCACGCTCACGACCGGTGGAAAAGATATCGAAATCACTTGCGACGCGGTGCGCGATTACGCCCGCATTACTTTGCATGATCCCTCTCGTACTCTAGATCCCGCCGAGCAGGCTGGGTTCTTCGAATCATTTCTTATAAAATCCGATGCATCCGGATTTGGATCGGCTCCTGCTCACGCTTACGCAATCGTGCGCGAGTGGGGTGGGGACATGTCCGTTGCAAGTGGCGCTTCTGAGGGCATAACGATTACGATCCAACTGCCCGCTGCAAAGCCAACCTCAGTCGCACCCTCAGCACTTGAATCGAAAGCCCCGGCGCAACGACGTGGAGCGCCTACCGTCTTAGTGGTCGATGATGAGCCGGGCATTCGTTTGCTGATTGCAAAGATTCTTCGAGGCGAACGGTTCAATGTCCTTGAAGCGGGCAGTTATCGCGAAGCTCTCGACGCTGCATCGAAGCAGAAGAGTCAAATTCAAATGCTGCTTACGGACATGATTCTTCCTGACCGGAACGGCCGTGAACTTGCGGAGCAATTGCAGAAGACGATACCGGCTTTGAAAGTGCTTTACATGTCCGGGTTTACTGGTGAGGAATCAATCTCTTCCGGCGATTTGCCTCCCGATTCAAAATTCCTTCAGAAACCCTTTACGCTTGGTACGTTGCTCAGCAAGGTTCGCGAACTGCTGGGTTCTTGAGCAAAGAACGCCTCGCGACGTTCGTAGATCTGGAGCCACTGATCCCGCTTCGCCATTCGTAAGATTGGAACGTATTCGATTTCTCGGATTTGACTGACGCCAGCTGGTGCACGCCATCCGGACCACTTCGCGATTGGTAATCCTTCGAACGGCCCTGGCCGGGAGTACACGATCAGCAGATCTGCTTGATCGCGACTTAATTTCGGCATCTGTGCCGGTTCAAAGCTTGCGAGAGTTTGCACCTCGAAAGGTCTGACCACATAGCCAAACTCCGGGCGACGAAGTTCTTCAGATAAAGGCCAAGTCGTGATGAGCTTCTTATCCTGCTCATTGGCACTCAGAAATTCCGCAGCTTGTTGATGGAGGTGAACCAGATCCATCATCGCGAGGTTGTTCTCGCGTGGAAAAGCATGCCACGGCTCCCAGAACCAGCCTATGAATAGAGCTAGAAGCATGGCTGCTTGCGCTGTCCAACGCCAGTTTCTTGGATAGGTTGATGTCGCAACAGCTATCGCGGCGTACAGAATCGGTAAGACCGGGAGCAAATAGCGCTCGAGCGTAGCACCTCCAAAAAGCGTGCAAATCAGCGTTTGCGCCAGCGCGACTAACCCCGCAACTTGCCAGTCCCGAGTCTTAAGTAGTCTCCAGCTGGTGTAGAGTGCTATCGTTCCAATCCATCGCCCATCGCTGAGAAACAAAAAATAGATTCGTCTGGCTAGTGCTAGTAGGATGTGGCCGGGATGTAAGGCATCAAACAAGTTGTACTGGACAAATACGGGATTTCCAAACAAGTGTCCGGTTGAATGCCAAAGCAATACGATCCAGGTAGCAAGTGCCAACACCGGTGTAAGAAAGCACAGAGCCTCACGTCGTTTTTCTTCTTTGAACCAAAGCCATGCTGAAAATACAATCGGCGTGCTGATGGCCGTTTCTTTCATCAGCACTGCGAAAATACAGGCCGTGGCACATAGACCAAGACGGCCATCCAGAAACAAGAGCAGTGCGAGTGCAGTGAACACCATCACCGGCATATCGAGCTGCGCGAGCATCGCTTGCGTGTAGAACAGGGGTGTCGCGACCAAAAAGAGCACCGCCGCAAATGCCGGTGCGCCCGTCGTTCCTCGAGATAATCGGATCGCGAGCAGAAAAGAAAACAGCACGCCCAAGCTCGCAATTGCCAGCATCCCGATTCTCGTCTTCAGAATCGAGAATCCAATCACGTGCCATAGAGACGCCAGAAATACAGAGAGCCCAGGAGGATGGATGCTCGCCAGTTCTGCGTGTGGAACGATTCGCCCTTCGCGGTATAAATCGAGTGCTGCGGGTATGAACTGCCCCACCTCATCCCAGAAGAAAGGCATTCTTATGTATGGTAGATGGATCGCGAATATTAATAACGCGAAAGCGAGAAAAAAATAGAACGTGGCTGCGCCGCGCGAGCGCACGTTATTGAATCGGTCCGGCCGCCTTGGCTTCGAGTTTAATTTCGCCGAATGTCGATTCGTACTGCGAAACATTCTGCTGCAGAATATTCGCGAGCGCTTTAGCCTGTTGCGGACTCAAGAAAATCCCCTGGAAGTTTTGAATAGAAACAGCCTCCGCGGCCGTTTGATTGATCGTTCCGAACAGCAGAAAGAAATCCCACAGGCTCACGCGAACTTGAACGCTGTTGGCGTATGTCTCGCGGTAATCGGCGGTGCTCGTAAGTTGAATCTTTGGGGATTGCTGTTGCGGAGTCATATTGTTCAGGATATGACGGCGCTACCCAATTGATCCAGGAGGAAAGCGTACTCAAAGGCGACTTCCTTCAAATACTCATATCGCCCGGATGCTCCGAAATGCCCGGTTCCCATGTTTATTTTCAGCAGCAAAGGCCATTTCCCGTTATTTAGATTCCGAAGCTTCGCCGCCCATTTCGCCGGTTCCCAGTAAGATACGCGCGGATCGTTTAATCCGGAAGTTACGAGCATTGCCGGATATTCCTGGCTTTTCACGTTCTCATACGGTGCGTAAGACTTCATGTATTCGTAATAGGTCTTATCAGCCGGATTCCCGAACTCCTCGTACTCGCCAACGGTAAGCGGAAGCGTCGGATCGAGTGCAGTGTTTAAGGAATCGACGAACGGCACCCCCGCGACGACAGCCGCGAACAGGTCCGGCCGCATATTTGCAACAGCCCCCATCAACAGTCCGCCGGCGCTCCGGCCCATGATCGCGAGTCGCTCTGATGAGGTGTACTGATTCGCAATTAGATGCTCGGCGCAGGCGATAAAATCCGTGAAGGTATTCTTCTTTTTGAGCATCCGGCCATCTTCGTGCCACAACTTGCCCAAATCGCCGCCACCGCGAATATGGGCGATCGCAAACACGAATCCACGATCGAGAAGGCTTAGCCGATCTGAGCTGAAGTTCGGGTCGATGCTGATTCCGTAAGACCCATATCCATAAAGCAGCATGGGCGCACGGCCATCGCGCACAAACGTTTTCTTGTAAACGACCGAAATCGGAACTTCAACGCCGTCCGGTGCCACTGCGTGTAGCCGTTCGGATTGATACAGAGTCGGATCGTAACCGCCGAGCACCTCTTGCTGCTTCTTTAACTCGCGCTGGTGCGTTTCCATGTCGTAGTCGAAAACAGAAGGCGGCGTGACCAGCGACGTGTAGTTGAATCGCAGAGTCTTGGTATCAAATTCTGCGTTTGCGCCGCATCCGGCTGAATAGACGGGTTCCGGAAAATCGATCGAATATTCGCCGCCGGTGGCAAATGCTCGCACATGAAGTTCGATTAGCCCTCGGTTCCGTTCTTCTGTGACAAGGTAGTCTCGAAAGGCGGTCAAACTCTCGATCGTGATTCTGTCACGCCAAGCAATGATCTCTTTCCAATTGGCTTTGGACGGGTCAGCTACAGGAGCTTCCACAACTCGAAATGTCTTGGCGTGATCATTCGTTCGAATAAAGAACGAATCGCCTTGATGTGTGATGTCGTACTCAATTTCGTGCTCGCGTGGGAGCACAACACGAAACTCAGCGTTGGGTTCATCGGTGTTCAGATAACGTACTTCCGATGTGACGGAACTGTTGATGTCAATCAGAATATATGCCCGGCTCCGCGTTTTGGATAATCCGACGGTAAATCGCTCATCCGTCTCGTGATAAACGAGTACATCGTCTTTTACTCCGAGCTTATGCCGGAAGATCTTGTACGGCCTCAGTGCCTGATCAAGGATGGTATAGAAGAACGTCGCGTTATCGTTAGCCCATTCCAGCGAGTAGTAGGTATTCGGAATCTCATCGGGAAGAAGCGCACCTGTTGGGAGATCTTTTACCTGGATCGTGTAAGCTTCATCGCCTTCAAAATCTACGGAATACGCGAGCAGTTTATGACTCGGGCTAATGCTGAAATTGCCGATACGAAAGTATTTGTGTCCCTCCGCTAGCTCATTCCCATCGAGCAGCACTTCTTCGTTTGCGTCGAGCGAACCATGCTTCCGGCAATAGATCTGATACTGCTTCCCTTCCTCTGTCCGCGTGTAATAGAAATATTCATCGCGTTTTACCGGCACGCTTATGTCGGTTTGCTTGATTCGGCCGAGCATTTCTGAATACAGTTCGGCTTGTAGCGGGCCGGTGTGCTTCATCATCGCGTCGGTGTAGCGATTCTCGGCTTCGAGGTATGGAATTGTATCCGGATCATCGCGATCGCGAATCCAGAAATACGGATCAATCCGGGTATCTCCGTGAACCGTAATTACCTTCGGAACGGTTTTGGCGACGGGCGGCTGGAAAGCAGTTCCAGTCAGGGCGCTCATTTGCGTTAATCCGCGTTCATTTGCGACTGAATTTAGTGCTCGACCGGCTTGTAATCCGGTGGCAGTTCAGAGCCCTTCCCAAAGAAGTACTCCTCCATCTGCTGGAGGAGGAATTCCTGAGCCTGTGGGTTGCCGAGGTTGAGACGATACTCGTTCATGATCATCTTCATGTGCTCGACCCACTGCCGCCATGCCTCTTTGGAAACGTTCTCGTAAATGCGCTGACCGAGCGGATGGCCGTCGAAGGGGACCTCATCGAGGCCGGGCAGCTCTTTTTTCAACTTTACGCAGAAAACCGTGTGTTCGGTTTTGGTTTGCTCCGCCATGCCTCCAGAATATCAGGATGCGACGCGTTCGCCTTCGGAAGCTGTGCCATTCCGGCGAGCTTTAACGGATTCCAGATATTCGGAAAGCTTCATAGGTAGCCGGGCGCCCTTTTCCATGTGACGCTTTACGGCCTTTTGATACCGCTTTAGCGTGTCACGCTTATTCGACTCACGGAGCGTGCAGCTCTCGATATCGAGGAGCAATTCCACCTCCCACGGCCGGAAGGTGTTGCGATGCATGTTTCCGCGAAGCAGTTCCTGTATCAGCCGATTGAACTGAGCCAGTACTGCGTCACTATCGGGAAGCGAGTCGTACATAACTGATTCTGTATCGCTCCATTTTCTCCTAAAATGAGCGATTGTGCTAGGTGCCGGGGGTTTAATTTACCCTAGCCAACCATGAGTGAATCGCCTGAAGCTGCTTCAGTATTTCCTCCCGATCTGCTGCTTCCGGCTCCAGCGTGAGATAACGTTGCAGGTCTTGCCGTGCATCCAGGTATCGCTTCAACTCTAATTCGAGCAATCCCCTCTGTTTGTACCAGCCTCCAATTTCGGCTCCAACTAACAATAAATCAAGAGTTTCCACAGCTCGGCCCCAGTCCTGGCGGCGAAGATATACACCTCGCAGGTTTTGGAGCATTCTCATTACAATCTGTTTTTTGGAGGCTCGGCGGAGCAAAGCAATGTCGGGTACCTTAGCCCCCGCTAAAGCGAAGCATTCCCGGACGGTTATTGTCCGGCCGCCGTTATACGGATCGATAAATGTCGAATAATTGCCGTCGTCGAACTGTATAACGAAATGTCTCGGCAGCGAAATCCCGAAAACCGGCATGGCCAATCGCCGAGCGATTTCCATGTAAAGAACTGACAGAGTGATTGGAATGCCGGTACGTCGCTCTAAAACTTGGTTCAGGCAGCTATTTCGTGGATCGAAAAAATCCTCTTCGTTGCCGTGAAAACCAAGCTCACCGAAAAGATAGCGCTGGGCAGTCTCAACGAAATCCCTACCATCATTGAAATTGCGCATTCGATCGGCCAAATGAGAAGCTAGCTCGTTCAATTGATCGAGAAAGGGCTCGGGCTGAAGTCCGGGAGTATCGATAGTTGCGAGTTCTAGCGCTGCCCGGTCTAATCGGCCCTTCGGAGGGTCTTCTTCTTCCAGGAGATATCGCAGATGGTTCACAAAATCCCCGCTTCTATTGTGCCAGCGAGTTTGCGAACCTGCTACGATCAGCCCGCCATCGTGACGAATCTGAATCCGGCGCGAGTCATTCCGGCACGATCCAGGAATTGTCTGCCGTCGAGCACCACAGGGGATCGCATCTTTGTTTTCAGCGCCGGCCAGTCGAGTTCGCGATATTCCGGCCATTCCGTGACAAGGACCAACGCGTCGGAATCAGCGGCTACCTCTTCCGCTGTTTCGCAAATGCTGACCTCCAAGTCGGCATTTTCGCGCCTAAAGCGTTCCATAGCGACCGGATCGTGCACTTTGACGCGAGCTCCGCGTTCCAGAAGCTTTCGAGCGATGTCGAGCGCCGGCGCTTCGCGCAAATCATCCGTGTTCGGTTTGAAGGCGAGACCTAGCAGTCCAACAGTACGTCCTTTAAGGATTTTCAGTTCGCCAAGCAGTTTTTCGATCACGCGTTCCCGTTGCCGGCGATTAACGTCGCGCGCCGATTTCACGATGCATGCTTCGAGCCCGTATTCGCTTGCGGTCGACATCAGAGCGGCTGTGTCTTTTCCGAAACAGGATCCGCCCCAACCGAGACCTGCTTGCAGGAACCGAGTGCCAATGCGAACGTCCAATCCAATCCCTTTCGCGACTTGGGTAATATCCGCGCCGACTTTTTCGGCGAGCTGGCCGATTTCGTTGATATAGCTGATTTTCAGCGCTAGGAACGCATTTGCGGCGTATTTGATGAGCTCGGCCGAGGCAACATCGGCCGCGATCAACGGTACGGCATCGACGCCATCGGGGCGTGGGCAATACGTGGGAGCCTGGAATTTTTGATCGAGGATCGGACGGTAAAGACTATACAGAACCTCGGATGTCTTCTGATCTTCCGTGCCGACAACGACGCGGTCCGGGTATAGCGAATCGAAAATCGCGGAGCCTTCACGGAGAAACTCGGGATTCGATGCGACCGAGAATACACCATTGGCTCTCTTTTTCTTGTGTTCTTCGTAGCTGTCACGAACAATAGCTCCGACCCAGTTTCCGCTTCCGATCGGAACCGTGGATTTGTTGACAATCACGGTAAAGTTGTCGGAAAGATGCTGTCCGATGCTTCGCGCGGCCGCTTCCAAATACCGCAAATCAGGCGCACCATTCTGTCCGGGAGGTGTTCCCACAGCGATGAAAATTACATTTGCCTTGGGAATCGCCTGCGAATAATCCGTGGTGAAATTAAGATTCGGGCGAGCGTCTTCGATCAGCTCTTTTAGATGAGGCTCATAGAAAGGCACCTCGCCGTTGCACAGCGTTTTGATCTTGCGCTCATCCGCATCAAGACACGTGACTTGATGGCCGAGAAAAGCGAGGCAGGTCCCTGTCGTAAGGCCTACGTAACCAGTTCCGATGATCGATACGTTCATAGGGTAGAAGAGGCGTTCCTAAGCGCCAACGTTTCTTCATCTTATCTTGTAATTCGCCCTGTGTGCGATCAGTGGAATCCCTTACTCTGGTAGCTTGCGATATCTCGTAGGAGGTATAGGACGTACCATCCGTTACTGGATGCAGACGGAGGTACACGTGTATGCGTTTTCCGTGGCAGCGAACGTCCTATTGTCGTTTTTTCCCTTCCTAATTGTCATGATGTCGCTCTTGCGGCTCCTTTTTGGCGATCAGGCCGCGGTGCGCGCGATAACTCTTGCACTGCGCGACTATTTCCCAGATGCACTGCAACAGTTTTTGAGCCGAAATCTCCCGACCGTGACAGGTCCTATTCAGATTGTGTCCCTTATTCTCCTTTTGTTCACCGCAAATGGGATTTTCGAACCCCTTGAGGTCGCTCTCAATCGTATTTGGGGAATTGAGAAAAATCGCAGTTTCGTCCGCAACCAAGTCGTAAGCCTGGGGTTGATTTTCGTTTGTGGTGGATTAGCGCTCGGCTCGCTCATGCTTACCGCCCTGAACTTGCGAGCGTTCCAAGTGAATACAGGCGCGCCAGCTTGGTTCCAGACGATTGTCGGAGGCGGAGCGGCACTTCTTTCTGAGTTATTTTTTAAAGCTGCGGCGATTCCGCTTGCGGTGCTAATTCTATTTCTGGTTTACCGCTATTTGCCGAACGGCCGTCCGCCAATCTCACGCGTCATACCGGCGGCAATCTTCGTAGGTGTGCTTATGGAACTACTGAAATATGTGAATGCGTTGGTTTGGCCTGGATTTCAGCAGAAGCTTGCAAGAGAATACGGAGTATTTCAATACTCGGTCACGCTCATATTTTTAGGATTCATCTCATCATTACTGGTGCTCGCAGGAGCTGAGTGGGCTGCGCGCGGGCATCGCGCTGCAGAAGTCACAAAACTAAAAGCCGAGACCGAGAAGGGATGATGGAACGTTCGCTTGCAGTAGTCACGGGAGCATCCAGCGGCATCGGAGCCGAGTTTGCGAGACAGTTGAGCGCGCGGGGCTTCGATCTGTTGTTGATTGCCCGCCGTGAAGATCGCTTACGAAGCCTTGCCGTCGAGATCAGCGCCAAATATCGTGTGAACACCGAAATCTTGGTTGCCGACCTGATCCGCGATCGCGATGTCGAGATCGTAGCGGATCGAATTCAGCGCGCACCGAATCTCCACTTACTGGTAAACAATGCCGGATTCGGTTTGATCGGATTTTTTCAGAATGTGAGCATCAAGGATCAAGAAGCGATGCATCGCCTGCACATCATCGCGACCCTGGCACTCTCGCATGCCGCTCTCAAGAATCTGAGTTCACAAAATACACAGGGCGGAATTATTAACGTATCTTCCGTAGCCGCTTTTCAGCCCTCGCCTTCAAATGTCAGTTATTGCGCAACAAAAGCTTGGATCAATAGCTTTACCGAAGGGCTAGCAATCGAACTCGCGGCTCAGCGATCAAACGTAAAAGTGCAGGCACTGTGCCCTGGATTCACGTACTCGGAATTTCATGATCGTTTGGGAATGGATCGTGGTCCGATTCCAAAATCACTTTGGATGAGCGCAGAATTCGTGGTTCGCGAATCTTTGCGTGGATTCGATCGCGGAGATCTTTTAGTAATTCCCGGATGGCGATATCGGCTATTAGTCGGGCTTATGAAAGCGACACCGGCATCCTGGATGCGCAGCATTTCGGCAATGGCTCAGCGGCGTTATCGCCGTCCAACGAGCGTAAAATAGAGTTTGGGCCATGCCGAGAATTGTTAGCGACCGGGCCGAGAAAACGAACGAAGTTGTCGTCCTTCCATCTGCATTAGAGGATCCGTCTAAATCACCGCCGGGTCTTTACCGTGTAGGGGTCGCGACCGCATGCATTTCGATCTCGGCGTTCTTCATCGCGCTTGTGATCGCCTATGTCTGGCGATCTCGCCGGCCGCCATTCTGGGATCCAATCGTCCTTCCAGACGTTTTGTGGCTGAGCACAGGACTAATCTTGGTCAGCAGCGTGACATTTGAAATTGGCCGCCGAGTTTTTCGTAAGGGTCAGTGGAGGCTTGCTTCTCATCTGCTGCTCGTCACGGCAGTGCTTGGGACGGGCTTTCTAGCTTCGCAACTGACCGCCTGGCGCGAACTCATTAAGACGGGCGCGTACCTGATGGAGAATCCGCACAGCGCGTTCTTTTATCTATTTACGGGTTTGCACGCAGCACATCTCATCGGAGGCCTCGTGGCACTCTTTATCGTGCTACTAGGAAGATCCAAACGCCGCGAGTTAGTGAACGTCACGGCTTTCTACTGGCACTTTTTGGGCGTGCTCTGGATTGCTTTATTCCTGGTGTTGCGAAATATTTCCTAAAGCCGGTATCCTGAGCCGAATTCATGCCCATTGATTCTTCGGCTCAAATTGCGCCCACAGCACGAATACATCCCGATGCAGTCATCGGCCCAGGAACTGTTATCGGGGAGTATGCAGTCATCGAGCAGAATGTGGTCGTCGGACCGCAAACTCGGATCGAGCCATATGTGTTCATCAAGCGCTGGACGACTCTCGGTGAGCGCAATGAAATTTCCGCGGGAACCGTGCTCGGCACCGATCCGCTCGACAAAAATTTTACGGGTGAGCGCAGTTATCTTCGGATTGGCAATGGGAACGTTATTCGCGAGCACTATACAATTTCGCGCGGTACAGCACCTGAATCGGTAACCACGATTGGCGATGAGAACTACATCATGACTTCCGGCCACATCGCGCACAACTGCAAGATCGGTAATCGTACCGTGATCGCAAGCTGTTCGTTGATCGCAGGGCACGTTGAAGTCGAAGATCAGGCTTTCATATCCGGCGGGGTAGTTGTACACCAATATTCCAAAATCGGTAGACTTGCGATGATCGGTGGAAATACTCGTGTGAATTTGGACGTTCCGCCGTATTTCCTTTACACGGGATTCAACGTAGAACCAAACGGATTGAACCTCGTTGGTCTGCGGCGTGCCGGATTCAGTACAGATGAAATCTCGGCGTTAAAAACTGCTTATAAGTTGCTGTATAGGTCAGGACTCAAGCTTGAAGACGCGATCGCGCGAATGGAAATGGATAAACCAACGGCACACGTGAAGCATTTGACCGAATTTATTCGTTCCAGCAAACGAGGAATCTGCCGCTAAATCTTTACGACCCGTTTACCGATATTTTCACCGGTAAACAACCCAATAAACGCACGCGGCATATTCTCGAACCCTTCGACGACATCTTCTCGGTATTTGATTTTCCCAGATTGCACCCATTGGGTCATTTGGGCTAGAACCTCGTTCGTGCGTTCTTCGTAATCAAACACGAGAAAGCCTTGCATCTTTGCTCGAGCGACGAGGAGATGCCGATACATCCGAGGACCGGTCGCCTGTTGTGTATCGTTGGCCTGTGAAATCTGACCGCAAATAGCGATCCGCGCGTGAGTATTCAGGTAACTGAGCACTGCATCTGAAATCGGTCCGCCGACGTTATCGAAATAAACATCGACGCGATTCGGACATAAATCTTTAATTGCGGCACGATAATTCTCGGTGCTCTTATAATCGAACGCTGCATCAAAGCCACACTCATTCAGTAGGTAATCAATTTTTTTTGGCCCACCCGCGATTCCTATAACCCGGCAACCCTTCAATTTTGCGATCTGACCGACGATCGAGCCCACCGCTCCAGCTGCTCCGGACACCACGACGGTCTCGCCCGACTTAACTCCGCAGATCTCGAGCAATCCGATGTATGCCGTCATTCCCGGCATTCCAAGCACACCAAGCGAGGTCGAAACCGGTGCAACCTTCGGATCTACTTTGCGCGCATTTGTGCCGTCCGTAATTGCGAATTCCTGCCAACCCATCGGAAAGACTACGATCTCGCCCGCGCGTAAATTTGGATTCTTCGATTCGACGACCTCCCCAACTCCTCCGCAGACCATTACTTCGCCAAGTTCAACATGAGGCGCATAGCTCGCAGTAACATTCATGCGCCCGCGCATATAGGGATCGACGGAGAGATATAAGGAGCGAACCAATGCCTCGCCCTCCCGGGGCGAAGGCACAGGCGCTTCGATCATCTTGAAATCTGATTCTTTCGGGAGGCCGATGGGGCGTGCCGCGAGCACAAATTGTCGATTGACCATAACGTTCGGAATGTCATATTATCTCCCCGGAGGATTGGAAATGGCTCAGGCGGAACAGAATTTAAAAAACCATACGCGATTTGACCCCGCATTTCATGGCTTTTTGACATTCGGAGCACTGTTGTTGCTCATCGCGAGTGTGGTCGGACTGGTGATCACGCCGGATTGGTGGGGCGCACTCCGATTATTTGGAGTGATCTGGCTGATTGTGCTGCTTTTTAAAACTCGGCTTTATGCGCTCAAAGTGCAGGATCGCGTAATCCGGCTCGAAGAGCGATTGCGGCTCAGAGAATTACTCCCGCAGACCGTTCAATCGCAGATCGGAAAACTCACGGAAGGGCAGCTTATTGCGCTCCGATTTGCCTCCGATGCTGAGGTTCCGGAGCTATTTGAAAAGACGCTCAGTGGGAACCTAGACCAGAAGCAAATCAAAGGAATGATCAAACAGTGGAGGCCGGATTACTGGCGAGTCTAGCACCGAGTCTGAGATATTAATGGCCCGCTCGCCCCGGGAGTTCTCGGTGCAATACATAAGTGATCTCGATCGGCGTGTCGTCCATCGATTTCACCTTTAGTAGGATTTGATAATACCGGGGGAGCTTACCGTCCGGTCTTCTCATCTTTGAAACCAGAGTCTTCGCTAGCGCGGCGTCGGTGAAAGCTTCCACGCCCGCTGTCACGCTGGATATATGGCTCCCCGACAGATAGAGTACGTCGCCCTTGCCGTTATTGAGACCTGGCGAATGCGTAATTAGGGCGTAGCTTTCGCTTGTTCCTTGCTTCGCTGTCGCTGAATCTGAGAAGAACGCCGGCTCACCCGATTGAGGATGAAGATTTCGTACACCATCTGGCTCTGAAGTCAGTTCTACGTTTGCGGGCAGCCCTTGTAGACGGCTACTTCCTTTCGTCTCACCGAGGTAAACAACGTTACCCATGGAGAGTTCGGGCATAGAAAGAGCATCGCTTCCGGTGAGATACACGTTTTGCTTATGATCGGCTAGGAATTGACCGAGAAGAAAGGCTCCGTTGGCGGTTGCAAGTCCGGTCAAGCTAAAAGATGTCTTCGTATCTTTTCCATTTTCGGTAGCTAAACAAACCACGAGGGGCCGGTCCGTAGCGAGCAACGGGTCCCAAAGCTCGCGTAACTCTGGAGTCCAGGCGGCGGGGGTAACAGATACCGAAGCTGTCTTTTGGTATTCGCGAAGCCTGAGCCCGAAATACGAAGCAATCGCGATCGCAAGGATCAATAATCCAGCGAGAATGATTTCGATGCGATAGGAAGGCGGCGGCAGCGGATGGTGGACATGAATCGTCGACGGTTCTGGTTCCGGCACCACCGGTTTCGGCTCGAAGCTAACTTTAAATCCGCCCTTCGGAACTTCAACGATGATTGGATCGGCGACGCCTTCCGTCCGGTAATATTCCGCTAATTTCTGCCGGAGCCGCGCCATGTGCATTCGGACAACCGATTCTTGGCGGGGATCATAGCTAGCCGGTTTCGCAAAAACGTCCAGACCAACCGTATATTCTTTGAGACTATCGGCCTCGCCGGAGAGCGATTTCTCCGCTAAGTAATTAAGAAGATTTCGGTGAACTTCCGATGTACGGAAAGCCTTACTTTGAAGTATCCGCCGAACTTGGGCGTTATTGGCTTCCGCCTCGACAACCATTTTCGATTCGATCATAGCATTGGGACCGAAGGCCCCTGTTTGGCTACTTTCCTGCCGGTGCTAGAACGAAATCGTATTCGGCTGTGCAGAAGGGCGGTTCGACACCAAATTTTTTTGCGGCCTCGTCTTTAGTTTTGTGTTCCGTGAACGTAGTGATGAGCGAATTCTTCACACCAAAAACTGCGTCCTCATCCAGATACTGATCAATCGAATCAAAAACGTGCGTGGTAACAGGCTGATATCCAGGAGCGGACACGGCGAAGTGTACGTGTGCTGGCCGCCACGGGTGCCGATTGGTCGCTTTCAAAAGTTCGCCGACAGGTCCATCCGAAGGGATTTGGTAAGCAACCGGTCGGGTGGTCCTTACAAGGTACTCACCTTTTTCGTTGGTTCTAAATTTTCCCCGCATGTTCATCTCATTGAGAGATGTATCTTGCGCATCATACAGCCCGTCCGCGGCCGCTTGCCAAACGTCCAATGCGGCTCCGGGAATTGGTTCGCCTTTGAGGTTTAGGACGCGCCCTGAGACGAGTGTTGGAACCCCGTGGCGATCTGCCGTAGCGATATTGTCGCCGTACTCGCGCTCCGGCGCGTTATCGCGATGAAACGGTCCAAATACGGTCGATTCCGTCGCCCCCGGCGGTTTTCCGTTGCTGATGAGATCAACGAGCATCGAAGCACCAAGCGTATCCGAGAGCAAAATGAATTCTTGCCGCCGGTCGTCACACAACTGCCCGGTTCGAGTTAGGAATTCGATTGCCTTCCACCACTCTGGCTCAACAAGGCGAACCTCTTTAATGAACGCATGAAGGTGCTTGATCAAGCTGAGCATGATCTCCCGAGTCCGGGGATCTTTTGTTGCATCAACTCGCCGCAATACTTCCGCCGTAATGTCGTCTGCTGTGGTTGGGCGCGGTTTCGTTACAACTGTGGACATAGGTTTACATCCCGAAAAAATTTAGGCCTCAACGAAGGCTGCAAACCATTATAATGCCGTGGACATGGGCTAATTTTCGAAGTTCAAGATATTGACAAGTGTCTTTTAATCAGAATGATCCAGGACTCGCCATCACAATATTTCCGAAATTCTTCGGTCATGCTTCTCTTCCGCGCACAGATGCAATCGCCCGCAGTTCCTCTCCGCTTGGATCGTTTACCGTTTTGCACTCGCTGTTAAAGATCATCGTGGCGCGCTGGCTTGGGTTGTACGCGGGCCAATTCGGTATCCCTTTGTGATTCGGATTTCCGGTACGAGCGAACGCCACCCACGCACTGCTCATGCGCTCGGCGAGGGCGTAACGATCCTGTCCCGTCCCGAGCTCGACTTTTGCGACATCCGGATTATCAAACACGAAAGGAATATCCATCGTGTGCATAGAACGCAAGCGCCCGTCGCGAACCGGTGAACGCCATGCGAAGAGATACATGTAAACCGGAGCTTTGTTCAGCGCGGCCTTGCGTTCGGCTTGCGTGATTGCGGCAGCGCGCGTACTCGCATCCGAAGTAAGGATCAAGAAAATATCTAAATTGCTCTGATTAGGCTGATTCTTCTTGTAAACTGCAATGACCTTATCCGCCGCCTCCGGACTCACCCGCAGGGCTTGCGCCACATTCTCGCGAAGCTCGTTATCATCGAGCGGATCATAAAGCTGATTCGTATTCCACGTCGTCTCGGTCTCAGTACATCCAACGAGCAGCGGGACGTCAGCCGAGATCGGCGTTGCGGCTGGAACAAACATATCCGCAGGCAGAGTCTTGCCATCTACAACAGGCGCGAAATTCAATTCCCCACCGGCTCCGCCACGTCCACCTGGACCCGGAGCTGCAAGCGCCGCCAGCACTTTGTGAAATGGTACGCGTTGCAGTTCGTCTAGCTGATTAGGTTTTAAATTCAACCGCGTGAGCATGGCCTCAGCATTGCGAGTTGCTGCTTCGCGACTCATTCCATTCAATTGTGACCCGCTCTCAACGATTGCCTTGTGGTACAACCCCCTAGCCGCAGGCATTCCGAGCAAGGTACTCACTTTACGTCCGCCACCCGATTGGCCGAAGATGGTTACACTGCCCGGATCACCCCCAAAATTCGCGATGTTATCGCGGACCCATTCGAGCGCAGCGACAATATCAAGCATTCCAGCGTTACTCGCTTCGACAAATCGCGAATCGGCCATATCGGCGAGGTACATGAACCCGAACGCATTTAGCCGGTGATTGATCCCGACCACCACCACGTCGTGTTTGCGGGCGAGTTCAGTGCCGTCATATGCGACAAAACCGTCCGATCCGCCCGAAAACCCACCGCCGTGAATCCAGAACATCACTGGCCGTTTCTTGTTATCGAGCCCCGGCGACCAAACGTTCAGGACTAGGCAGTCTTCGCCCGCAGGTTCCGAGCGGTCGAGCACCGCCCATTCCGCAACGATGTGTGAAGGAAGCTGCGGAGCGCGGAGCCCGATCTCGAGCGCATCGCGAACGCCGGTCCAGGGCTGAGGCTTCTTGGGCGGCATGAATCGGTTCGGACCCGAAGTGGAAGCACCGTAGGGAACGCCTTTAAATGCATAAATCTTGTTTTGTTGGATACCCCGAATCTTGCCATACTGAGTTTCAATGATCGGGCTCGATCCGGTCCCTTCGACCTTGGCGGCAGCGGCGAAAGCGCGGTTTCGAAGCGCTCCAATGCCGAGCACGGATGCCGTCCCGGCGCTCAAAAATTTACGGCGATTGATCCCAGAAGAATCAGACATGGGTTTGCCTCCTACGAGATAAAATAGGCCGCTCACGATTATATCGCCGCATTCGGATTTAAATACAAACGGCCCGCCACCTCTCATGAAGCAGCGGGCCGCTATTGATCCAATGCTCGAGATCGAATTACCGTTTATAGAACGGCGGAATCTGCGCGTCGAAGTTGATCCAGATCGACTTCGCTTCTGTATAGTCGTGGATCGCTTCGATTCCCATATCGCGGCCATAGCCGGATTCGCCTACACCGCCGAACGGAGAGGCCGGGCTCACCCGTTTATAGCAGTTCACCCATACCATGCCCGACCGGATCTGCCCCGCGACGCGGTGGGCACGTTGCAAGTTATTCGTCCAAAGACCTCCGCCCAACCCGTACACGGTACCGTTGGCGACATCGACCACTTCCGCCTCGTCCTTGAATCGCATCACGCTTACGAATGGCCCGAACACTTCCTCCTGGCACACACGATCCTGCGGTTTCGCCGTGACCACCGTAGGTTCGATATAGTACCCATCCTTCAGTTCGGGATTCGAGAGCTTCTTTCCGCCCATTAAAATTTCGCTTCCGCCATCCTTCGCAACCTGAATGTAGTTCAATACGCGCTCGCGATGACCTTCCGAGGTGAGCGGACCCATTTCAATTGAAGGATCAAGTGGATTGCCCACTTTGATTGATTTCGCGAGCTTCAGGAATTTCTCCAGGAATTCGTCAGCGATCTTCTCATGCAGCAGCAGCCGTGAACCTGCAATACAAGCCTGCCCCTGATTGTGGAAAATCGCGAATGCCGAACCGCCGACTGCCGCATCGAGCGGGGCATCGTCGAAAATAATATTTGCGCCCTTCCCACCAAGTTCGAGTTGGACTCGCTTCAGATTGCTCGCCGAAGCTTGAACGATCTTACGTCCTACCGGCGTAGAACCCGTGAAAGCAACTTTCGCGACATCCATATGTTCGGCCAAATATTGGCCCGCGACGTTTCCTAGTCCTGGAATGATATTAATGACTCCTGGAGGAAACCCGACATCGGCCGCCAGTTTTGCCACACGCAGTGTGCTTAGCGGAGTCAGCTCAGCCGGCTTCATCACGCACGTGTTGCCCGCCGCGAGTGCTGGACCAAGCTTCCAGCTCACAAACATGACGGGAAAATTCCACGGCACAATCTCGCCGATCACGCCGAGCGGCTCGCGGAGAATGTAATTCAAGAACCCCGGCTCAACCGGTGCGACGCGCCCGTCGATCTTGTCGCAAATCCCAGCGAAGTAACGGAACGTAGCGGCGGTGCGAGGCACGTCCAAGCCGCGTGTATCGCGAATCGGGTGACCGGTATCCAGGCTTTCCAGAGTCGAGAGATAATCGATATCTTTTTCGATCGCATCGGCCAGTTTATATAGCAACCGCCCGCGTTCAGCTGCAGGCATCTTCTTCCACAGCGGAAATGCCTTTTTTGCGGCAGCAACTGCGCGGTCCACGTCCTTGGGGCCGGCGTCCTGGATTTTTGCGAGTATCGTATTGTCGTGAGGATTCATCACCTCGCGGGTGTGGCCTTCCACGGCATCAACAAATTCACCATTTATGAACAGGCGGGTTTCGATGTCCAACTGTGGACGTACTTCTACTTGGGCTGCCATTATAGGACTCCTTCGACTTCGAGCTTAGATGTGTTACGGAGCGCGTCGGACGTAATTTGTGTGAACTGCGCCCGCGCCCTATTTAAAATTCAACAGGATACGGCTTCAATTCACCGCTCGCGTAACGCTGTGGCAGTGTACCGTCGTTGTTCTCCCAAACGATGAGCATGGATCGCTTCGGCGAATAACCTCTGTGCCGGATGTCGGCTGGCATCGCCGCGACATCACCTGCGCGCATCGTAACCTTCGCACGAGGCTTGCCGGTCTTGCCATCCTCGATGTCCCAGATGATTTCGTCGCTTGCCTGAATGAACCACTCCACGCGATCGTTGCCATGCGTGATCGGCAGGATGTGCTCTTCCGTGGTCGAGCAGAACTGGCTATCATCCACACACGAAACTACCGAAGGATTCCACGTCACGTCCGAGCGTGATACATACGCGAACATGTTAAACGCGTGAATGTCCTTCTCAAAACCAGGTTCGGCATGAACTTCGGGTTTGTCCTGAGGAACATCTTTGAATTGGCGATTCACCGGATTGCCGGCTTCGTCAGTGCGATACGTGAGATCGTTCGGAAGGCCGACCATGCGCTTTGCAACGAGACGCTCGCGGCGGATCGCCTTTAGGTTGTTGCCGCGCTTTGCGCCGAATGGAACGCCGGTTTCATCCGGGGCCGCAAAAGGATCGAAGCCTTCGTTGGTCCAGTCTTCGAGCATCCCTTCGAATACCTTCTTGAGATCCTTCGATTCGAAGGTCTCCACATAATGCTGATTCGAGCTGCGATATGCCTCGTTCAGCAACCCGATAAACATATCAACCGTGCCGTAATGATTGACGGTTCCGAACACCGAATCAAAATTGACAGTTCCGTAGAAGAAGCCCCAGGCAACATCGCGCATGAGCGAGCGCAGGAATGCGTCAATCGGAATAATGTGACGTCCGTTGCCGGGATAATGGATATGAGCAAAGTACTCATCGCGCTCAAACTTGAACTGGCCGATCGAGAATGTTTTATAACCCAGCGCCTTCTTTTGCGCTGTTTCTGTAGTCGTCATCGTCACAGTGCTCATCTGGATCTCCTTATTTTTTCAATTTGATCATATCCGAACAGATTCTAATCCGCCTACGCCGTCTGGCAGATCTCACCCCAGCGTTCCACGGTTACCTCACCCTTAATCGTCTGAATCAGCATGACTCCCGGCTTAGGGCTTCGGAACTGATAGGCCGAACCTTTCGGAAGCAACGCCATATGTCCCCTCCGGGCTCGAACCCAGCCCATTTTCTTGCCTTTTGGCTCAGCCGAGAGTTTAATTGCGCCTTCCTTACCCGCCGCAACGGCTGGCTGATCCGGCTTGACATAGTGGATTTCGACCTCGCCGTCCATAATCAATGCCGCTTCGTCGTGGTTGCAGGAATACCAAGGCGAGTCGCCTTCAGCACGAACCGCTTCAATTACGTATTTCAAATTCTTTCCGACGGCTACTCTTTCGTACGGTTTAGATTTCGAAGCTACTTCAAATACGTTCGAAAATGCGTAAGACTTGGGGTCGTCGTTGATAACCTGTACTCCGCCCTTTTGATAATTGTTTAACGAACCGAAGTAAGTAGGTGTACCGCTCATAATGTCTCTCCTTCGCACCAAAATGAATATCAAAAGTGGGCCATGCGAACCGTGCTCTGATAGCATACTACTACGCCAACCGAGCTGCTGGATCCAGCAAAATTGCCTAGTGGACGCCGACTCCAACTGGCTTTGGCTGCCCACCCTGCACTTTTCGTGGCGCCGTTTCCTTTAGAAATAGGCATACGAAAATTCCCAAGATCACCGCACCGAAAGGGAGCCACAAGATGTTCTGGATTCCGAAGTTCTTGGCCACCCATCCACCGATGACCTGCGCTATCCCGGCAGAAATTTCGCCAGAGCCGACAACAAGCCCAATCGCAGACGAAACCAGCCCTAGAGGAGCCGATTCCGTAGCAACCGGCCCGGTCAGCAGCGCAACGATTCCAAGGGTAAAGAAAGCTGCGACAAGCAAGAGACCGAAAAGAACGGGGATATTCGGCCCTGTCTGAATAAACATGTAGAGCATCACCGTCGCGCCAATAAAACCGATTACTCCCATTGTTTTTCGTCCCAACACGTCGGATAAACCAGGTACGCCGAACTGGCCCACAAAACCGCCGAATCCGACAGCAGACGCTACGAAACCCATCTCTTGAGTGCTGAGCTTTAAATACCCGGTCAGATAGATGGGTAACATTCCGCTCAAAACGAAAACTCCAGTCATGGCACAGAAGAGCGCCAGCATAGAGAGCGTGATGTTCCGGGTTTTTAGTAATTGACTCCAACTACCCGCTTTAACAGTGTGGCCTTCATCTGAAACCGCCCCTTTTTTAGGCTCCCGTATGACGAAATACATCAGCGTTCCCAAGATCAATCCGGGAATCGCAACCATCACAAAGACCCACCGCCAACTCATCACTTTCAGAAGTTGGGTGGCGATAATCGGCGCAAAAGCGAGACCGAATAATGCAAACCCGCACTGCTGAAGGCCTTGATTGATCCCGAGCCTCTTGGGATGGGAAGCGTCGTTCGTGGCGGCGAAGCTAGTGGGCGCGAAAGAGCCTTCAGTAAATCCCATAATCACTCGGATCAGGACCAAACTGGCTAATCCTGTTGCAATGCCGGAGAGACCAGAGAGAAGCGAAAATCCAAGAATCGCAGGAATGAGAACCTTGCGGCGGCCAGCCTTATCGGATACGCCACCCATGATGATTGCGAATAGACCCCATGAAAGCCCGAGAGCCCCAATGATGGTCCCCGCGTCCTGCGGATCGAGGTTCAGGTCTTTCATGATGTTGGGCAACAACGGTGCGATGATCCACCGGTCCAGCCCCACCAGACCAAATCCAAGACCGAGCAGGGTGACTGCTTTCCATTCGTAGGATGTGTCCCAAGTCTTCTGTTCAGCCATGCGGCTCCTTCCCCATTACGAGAGTTGCAGTCCGATTTATTATAGTGCGGGCTCCGAAAGTATGTATGCGTGCGCGTGAAGGTAGCGCCGACCTCCGGGTCGGCCATTATCTTCCCGGCCAGGAGGCCGGACCCTTTCCAGCACAGTGGGATCCGAAGCTTGGAATTCACGTGACTTGAAGTCGCGGC
>JADMIO011107720.1_pt1 | contig 69528 bp, 69 predicted proteins | sample 8958161 | NCBI WGS metagenome assembly JADMIO01 (sample SAMN16585339, study PRJNA669376) | soil metagenome | isolation source: Crop rotation soil | place: USA: Cullars Rotation, Alabama | collected 2011 | reverse complement strand
CGCGACAACTTGTCCACGTGGAATTCTAAGCTTAGGATCCCAATGTGCTGGAAAGCCGAGCACAACATCCTCTACCATAACAATCGCAACGGCACGTTCAGCGATGTCACCGCGAGCTCCGGACTCGCCGGCTTGGGATGGGCGGGCGATGTCGCCGTCTTCGACTATGACGACGACGGCCTGATGGACGTCTTCGTTCCCAGCATGTTCGGCCGCGGGCAGCTCTATCGAAACAACGGCAATGGCACTTTCACTGATGTCACGGCGCAGACCCTCGGCGTCACTCCCCACGGCGCAATCGGCGCCAAGGCGTTCGACTACGACGGCGACGGCAGGCTCGATCTCTTCGTCGTCGACATGCACTCCGATATGTGGATGGGCCTCGACGCGCAGCAGCAATCAAAAGATGCCGCATTACGAATGGAACGACATCGTTTTCGCTCGCCGAGTGGGCCGCTCGTCGATGAGAACGCACCTGACTTCGCCGACCGGCAGCGTGCTGATTTCGCGATGCACGGCGAGAGCTACGACAAGTTCATCTTCGGCAACGCGCTTTATCACAACCTCGGCGGCGGAAAGTTCGAGGAGACGGCGATCGACGCGGGTCTCGAGACCTTCTGGCCATGGGGAATCGCCAGCGGTGATTTCGACAACGACGGCCATGAGGATGTGTTCATCACTTCCGGAATGGGCTACCCGTTCTACTACTGGCCGAATCAGCTGATGATGAACAAGGGGAACGGCACCTTTGCCGATCGCGCCGAGCAACTTGGTGTCGAGCCGCCGACTGGTGGGGAGTTTCAGGAAAAAACGATCGCCGGGAGAAAAGCAGCGCGCAGCTCGCGCAGTGCCGCCGTCGCTGACTTCGACAACTCAGGGCGCCTGGAAATCGTCACCAACAACTTCAACGGGCGGCCCTATTTCTTTGCCAATCACTTTGCTCAAAAGAATTATCTCGAGCTCAAGCTCACCGGCACAAAGAGCAATCACGACGCGATCGGAGCTTTGGCGCGTTTATGGATCGGCAGAACCGTGATGGTGCGACAGGTAAATCCGGCCGGCGGCTACCTCGCCCAATCGAGCAAGGTCCTGCACTTTGGTCTCGACGACCATACGGCGGTCGATAGTGTCGTCATTCGCTGGCCAAGCGGAAAGCGCCAAACCATCGTGGGGCCGACGATCAATTCGCGGAGCGAAATCAATGAGCCGCAGTGAACAACGGCTGACTCTCGTTACGGACTAACGGCATCGACAATCGCGGACTAATCGAGGGCGAGGACGAGGACTACCGCCGGACGGAGGACGTGGCGTCCTTAGTCCTCTTTAGTCCTAGCCCTCCGTCCGCAACCAGTCCGCGATCGTCGATGCACTTAGTCCGTAACGAGAGTCCTCGATGTCGCACCGTTACAACATGAACAACCCGTAAACCCTCTCCGCGCGGAGCAACCTTCTGTTGCGCCGGCTGTGACCGACTCTGAGCTTCGAATTCTCTTCAGAGGAGGGCACTATGCCTCGCGTTCGACTTATTTCCACCGCTCTCGCGTTGGTCATCGCGGGAACATCATCCCCCACAATTGCGCAGGCACCGGCTTCGGTTGCGGCCGATCCTCCCTGGCACGCCAACTCGATCGGCACGACGAACACCACCGCGCGCGAGGAGTTTTATCAGGGGTTGCGCGATCTCGACGCCGAGCGATTCATCGCGGCGCGCAATCATTTCTACAGCGCGGTCGCCGCGGATCCCAAATTTGCGCTGGGGCAGCTTTACGCCGCGCTCAATGGAGCGTCGCTGGCAGATTACAAGACTCATCTCGATGCTGCGTCGAAGGCAATCGACGGTGCGACGCCTGCCGAGCAGCTGTTCGTGCGCGCCGAGCTGAAGAATGCCGACAACGATGTCGCGGGTCAGATCGACATCGCGCAGGAGCTGGTGCAAACCGCGCCGGACAATCCGCGGCTCTATCTCTATCTCGCCGGCGCAGAGTTCAATGGTAACAAGCGCGCGGAATCGCGCGAGACGCTGGAACGTGCTACCCAAGTCGATCCGAGTTACACGCAAGCGTGGATTCAACTCGGAAATTCCTGGCTGGTCGCGGAGCCGAAGGACATCACCAAGGCAGATGCCTACATTCGCAAAGCAGTCGCGCTCGAACCAAACGAAGCAGTCGTCCACGATTACATGGGCGATGTGTATCGCGCCGAGAACAAGCTCGAGGATGCGCGCGCCGAGTACACTCGCATGGAGGAGCTCGCCCCCGATCGCGGCGCCGGCTTCCAGCAACGCGGGCACGTGAACTCTTTCCTTGGCAACTTCGCCGAGGCGCGCGCGGATTACGATCGCGGCACCGCGCTGGCCGATCCGACGCTCCGACCGTTGTACGCGACGTACAGAGCACTGGTGAGCCAGTACGCCAATAATCCGGCTGCTGCCGAGTCGGAGCTCGAGAGTGTCGCGAACAGCGTCGATCCCAGCATCGCCAATGCGAGAGGGTCGCAGATCTTTGCGCTTGCGTCGGAAGCGAGAATCGCGCTCCACTATCGCCATCTCGACGTCGCTCAGCGCGCCATCACTCGACTGAGTGAAATCACTCGTCAGCAAGCGGCAGAAGAAGGACGCTCCGACGCATTCCGCCGGAACGGCGAAGCGAATATCGCCTACTTCGAGGGAATGCTGGCCGCGCGTCGCGGTGATTACGCCGGCGCTCGCGCGAAGGCCAACGAAATCATGAGGATCGTCGCGCAGGATCAAAGCCCGCGCGCCAAAGAGCCGGCGCACGAGCTCCTCGCGCTGTCGGATTTCCAGCAGGGGAACTTCCAGTCGGCGGCGGATCACTACGCCGAGGCCAATCCCGACGATGTGTATCTATGGTATTACCGCGGACTCGCGCTGGAGAAAGCGGGGCATAAAGCGGAGGCGAAGGAGCTCTTCAAGCGGGCGGCGGGATGGAATTTCAATGGGCCGCAGACGGCGCTCGTAAAGGGAGACGCTGCCAGGAAAGCGGGGTAAGGCTGCGGACTCTTAGGACTCTCGTTACGGACTAACGGCATCGACAATCGCGGACTAATTGCGGACGAGGACTAAGGACTAGCTGTGAGCCGGTCCTTAGTCCTCTTTAGTTCTAGCCCTCAGTACTCGATCAGTCCGCGATTGTCGATGCACTTGGTCCGTAACGAGAGTCCTAAATCACGAGGACTTCGTCGATGAGGCCGTTTTGGGCATCGTTGAACGACCACTCAGTACACAGCTGATGGACTCTTTCGCTCCTGGGCTCTGCATAGTGATCCCAGTGGTAGATAAATCTCCGACCTTTGCCCATGTCGAATATTTCTGTGCCTGTGGCGAGACGGACCAGATCAAACCGGGTTTAGTGATCGCGGTTGTGACCCACGTTCCGGGCACCGCTTCACCATTGGGTGCGATGATGTCGGCGGACAGGAAGTAGGCGGGGAATTTCACTCCGCTCGAGTCGATCATTTGATCGGATTTGACCGCCCATGCATTCGCGATACGGAAGTCTTTTCTCGTCAACCCTCCCGCCAGGTCCGGCATCAGGTCGGAGGAAAATTGGAGGCACGCGCTCGGTGCCGCCGACGGCGTTTTCCCACACGACGCGGAGACCACCAGCGTGAGAACGACGGCAGCGAGCCGTCGAGCGAGTCGACCTGACAGCCCAATCTTCGATCGAATCAGGAGCGACGTTTCCATTTCGGTCTCCGTGGTGGTTGAATCCGCGCGGATAAGTTAGCCGTACGGCCTTTGTTCGACCGAATCGATCCGGTTCTCCGCTCTACAGTAGAGCTTGGTACGAGTTTGGCGGAATGGGGTATAGCCGTCAATCTCCCGGATCCTCCCTGACTCCGGGAGAGAGGGCGCGCACCCGTCCCTCAAAGATGGAGAGGCATCGTGGAAAAGATCTCACCTCCGATTGAAAGGCTCGAGCAAATCGATGCTCTGAGCACTTCCCGCAACGGTAACGGCAACGGCACATCCGCTTCACACCCGCCGCACGCTACCAATCGCATCTATGCTTACCCGCCGCCTTCGCCACTCGGCGCGTTCGCCACCATCTGGGACAAAAGCAGAACGTTCGCTCGCGGTGTTCGATCGTGGATCACCTGGAAGCGGACGCCGGTTGAAGATCAGGCAGGCAATGGTGTCTACGCGATCACTCGCAACACCAACTACTGGTTCAATCGCGAGCTCGCTGTGATAGAGCAGGATGCGTCGAACCTCGCGACGCAGTGGGCGGAGAAAGGCCTGCCACGTCACGATGTCGAGCGCACCGGACCCGTCGAGCCGGAGCAAGTGCTGTCGATGAAATGCATGGAGCTCTATCGGCAGTGGCGCGATCGCGTCGCCATCAAAATGCAGGACGCGATTCAGACAGCGAGCGGGACGATGAGTGGGCACATCACCTCGCTCCGCGCATCGATCTACGCTCTCGAATCCAACAATACGCAGCGGCAAGCGGCGGAGAAGGAGATCGAGAGCGCTCACTATCTAGGTGAGGCAGACAAATCGCGCGTCGGCTACGACAAAATCTTCAAAAGCAGGGCAGGGTTCTGGATCTTTGCGGGCATTCTCGCCGCCGCGGAATTTACGGCCAACTTCCCGGTGTTCCGTCTGCTGCTGCCAATGGACTCGACACTCACCCAGCTCGCGCAAAGCCTCGGCGAGGCGGCCGAGTCCAATACCTGGTTGGCGGGGCCGCTGGTGGTGTTTCAGGATATGCTGCTCCACTTCGAGGCGTTCGTTGTCGCGCTTGTTGCAGTCGTGATTCTGGTGTTGCTGGGAAAGACGGCGGGATCTTCAATTCGATCGGTTGTCGCGTTCAGCACTAGGGAAACACCGTTGGCGTCGACGAGCATTCGCAGCAATCGCCGGCAGAATCTGGTCGTTTTCGTCGGCGCGCTGGCAGGAATCGCTTTCGTTCTCACCTTCATGTACTCGGCGCGCGGGCAAATCGCGCAGACGGCGGCCGATCGCGTGCATGCGGATAGTTTGTCGCTGCAGCAGGCGCAGGCAGCGCAGGTGGCGGCGGGCACCGATCTCACCAAGACTGCCGCGACGACGCAGCGCGCTCTCGAGGCCTCGCGCAGGCTCGACCAACATACTGATGATGCTGCCTACGCCATAACCGTGCAGCGAGTGAATCAGGCGATTCTCTGGCTAAATCTCGGCCTCGTCCTCGCAGCGATGACGCTCGGCTTCGTTTACAAGCAGGAAGAATTATCTGACAAGCGCGGTGAGCATCCGATACTCGGACTGATGCGAAACCGAATTCGGCGGCTCGACGCTGAAGCGTTGAAGCTCAAACAGGCCGCGCAGGACGCACAGAATGCGGCGCAGACCGAAGCGGGTCGCATCAACCACCTGGTGAGATCGAATCCGCTGCGTGATTGGCGCGGCAAGCAGGAGCGCCTCCAGAGCGTGATTCCACTTTTCCGCGGCGAGAACGCTCGTCAACGGAGAATCGATCCGGCCAGCATCCTCGCTTTCAAGGAGCCCTATCTCATTCCACTGCCGGAGCTCGATGAGAATGTGGAGCTTCGCACGCCGGTCGAGTTCGATCAACAGCTCCTCGAGCTCGACAATCTCACTCGCGAGTACGCGCGCGTCGTCGGCTTCTCGTCGGTGGGGAGTCTGAACTTCGCGGCGGCGAGGACGTCATGAACAGGACTTTTCTTGCGGCGCTGTCGGTTGCCCTGGCTGGATGCTCTTCGGTCGACGGCAGCGCACTCCCGCATCAGGCGCGCTCTTATATAGTAGCGATCGATATCTCCGGCAGCCGCACGCCCGCGGAGCTCGGGGAATCCAAGCAATTGCTGAACGCTTTGATCGACAAGCTCGAAGTCGGGGATCGTCTCACGTTCGTCGAGATGTATCAGGGGGGCAAGCTGCCGGCGCGCCAATGGTCCGACAGCACACGCGCGCCGAGGACGGCGGGGAAGGTGGGGCCGTCAGAGGAGCGGCGGTTGGAGGATTTCAAGTCAATCGCGCGGATGCAGGCGCAGATCCTGTTCGATACCACGCGGGCGAAAGAGATCAAGCACACTGACATCTTCGGGACGCTCGTGCGAGCTGCGGACTATTCGCGACCCGCGCCGAACACTCGGCGCACGTTGCTGCTGCTCTCTGATATGATCAACGAAACGCCGGATGTCACGATGACTTCGCGCTCGGAGATTCCGACTGATGCGTGGATCAAGCATCTCTCCGCACAGAAACGGATTCCCCAGCTTCGTGATGTGTGCGTGGTTGTCTCGGGTGCCGATGTCAGCAGTGCGCGCGGCGCGGCGATTCGGGATTTCTGGGAGAAATATTTTGCGGCGGCGGGGGCCAAGCTCGAGCCGGACAACTATAGGAATATGATTGCGAATCCGGCGGAGGTTTCCTGCGGATAGTTAGAGAGGACTCTTAGCAGAGTCCTCAGCCATCCGAGTATCGACAGGGTTGTCAATCGCTGGTTAAAATTGGCGCTATGACGGAGCTTCAACAGCGCCTGACTGCGGCACTCGGTAACGCCTATACGATCACCCGGGAGCTCCCCGCCGGAGGAATGGCGCGCGTATTCGTCGCCCGGGAGAACGCGCTCGAGCGGGATGTCGTCGTCAAAGTTCTCCCACCTGAGCTCGGCGCCGGCATAAACGTCGACAGATTCCGGCGGGAGATCCAGCTCGCGGCCAAGCTACAGCATCCGCACATCGTTCCGGTTCTGACGACCGGGGCGAGCGATGGGCTTCTTTTCTACACGATGCCGTTCATTGACGGGGAGTCGCTGCGGTCGCGGGTGTCGCGATCGGGGGAGATGCCGATCAATGAGTCGGTCCGCCTGCTGCGCGATGTCGCCGACGCATTGGAATACGCGCACGCCCACGGCGTTGTGCACCGCGATATCAAACCGGAGAACATTCTCGTCTCCGGCCACCACGCCTTCGTCACGGACTTCGGCGTCGCGAAAGCGCTCAGCGCCGCGACTGGCGAAGTGAATCTCACATCCGCCGGCATCGCCCTCGGCACGCCGACCTACATGTCGCCCGAGCAGGCGACCGCGGACCCTGGCGCCGATCATCGCACCGATCTGTACTCGCTTGGCGTCGTCGGCTTCGAGATGTTGTGCGGCAGACCGCCGTTTACCGGAATGAATCAGCCGCAACTGCTGGCAGCGCAGGCGACGTCAAAACCGCCGGCAATCGCAACATTCCGTGACAACGTGCCGCCGTCTTTGACGCATGTCATCCAACAATGCCTCGAGAAGGATCCATCGGATCGGCCGCAAAGCGCACAGGCGCTGCGCGAGCAACTCGAGATCGCTGCGTTAGACAGTGGCAGCGCGCTGGCGGCGATACGATCGGCGGCGATCGATCGGAAGCGCCGAGTTGCGCTGACATTGACCGGCGTTGTCACCGCAATCCTGCTGGTCAGTCTCATCGCCAGCCGATACATAGGACGCTCGGGCGCTGAGTTCGAGTTTGGAGAGACGCGACAGCTGACAAACGATCGGGGCATCGAAATCATGCCGGTGATATCACCTGACGCTCGATTGATTGCGTACGCTGGAGGCGTGCCGGCGCACATGGGAATTTTCGTGCGTCAGGCAAAAGGTGGCGGCGCGGCAATCCGACTCGCGGATGGCAGAGCTCCGCAGTGGTCGCCTGACGGATCGAGAATCATTTACGTGGACTCGGCGGGAATCGCAGCGATTCCAGCTTTAGGCGGCACGCCGCAGCGAATCGTGCCCACCGCTGATGTCCCACTGCGCAGTCCCGCACTGTCGCACGACGGAAAGCAGCTCGCGTACGCGAGTGGGCTCACTGTTTTCGTCGCGAACGCGGACGGCTCCAACCCGCGCCGCGTTTACAGCAAGGTCGAGGTCCACGGCATCACCTGGTCGCCCGACGACAGCAAGATCGCATTCACGCAGGGAAATGTCGCGTTCTTCTACAGCGTTCAGGAGTTCGACAACATCGGCCCTTCATCGGTGATGATATTGGATCTTCGCGGCCGCGATAGCGCTCCGGTCGCTATCACCGACAGGATCCATCAGAGCCTTAACCCGGTGTGGGACGAAGACGGCAACGGAGTGTTCTATGTCTCCAACATCCGTGGTGGAAGAGATGTGTACTATCAGCCGCTGAAACGCGGTCGACCGGACGGCGAGCCACGCCGACTGACGAGCGGCCTTGGCATCCACGGGATGTCCATCGGCGGCGGTAGTCTCGTCTACTCGGTGTTCAACAGCAGTGTCGGAATCTGGACGCTATCGACCGCGGGAGGTGCCCCGATCTCCGTTGCCTCGGCGCGGCAAATCACCAACGCGGCGGAGCGTATCGAAGCGGTGCGTGCCAGCCCGGACGGGAAGACCCTGGCGTTCGATTCAGATCGCTCCGGAAACATGGATATTTATAGAATGAACGTCGACGGCACCGGAGTGCAGCAGCTGACGACGAATTCTGCGGACGAATTTCGTCCTGTATGGTCGCCAGACGGCAGAGAGATCCTCTTCCAATCCTGGCGAAGCGGAAACCGGGATTTGTACGTGATGTCAGCCGACGGTTCCGCGGAGCGGTTGGTGGTCGGGGGCCCAAATCACGAATGGGCCGAGACATGGTCACCGGATGGCCAACAAGTCGCATTCACCTCCGATCGAAAGCACGGACTCAATGTCTGGATCGCCCCGCTGAGTGGTGGCGAAGCGCGCCAGGTCACCGACAAAGTTGGGTTCACCCCTCGATGGTCGCCCGATGGCGGGAGAATCGCGTACATCACGTCGCGCTTCGCGAGTCCCGGCGGCCCGGGCCCCGGCACTCAGCTCGAGGTTCTCACGCTGGCAACCGGTGAACGCCGCGTCGTCGTACCACCCGACGTAGTCGGCACCATCACTCAGGTCGGCGGCTGGAGTCTCGACAGCAAGAAGATCTACTATCGCGTGCTCAGTCTCAACGGCGCCTACGACATCGCCGAAGTGTCCGCCGACGGTACCAACCCTCATGTGGTCATCCACTTCGATCGGCCAGATCGTGCGCCCTATCGAGCTGACTTCTCCACCGATGGTAGAAATTTCTATTTCACCATTGGCGAGCATCTCGCGGACATCTGGATGATGGACTTCCACAAAAAATGACTGACCTTTACGGACTGACAGGAAGACGCGTGTCGCCGATAGGCACATGATGAACTCCTGACCACACCCTGCATCGACACATTGCCTCATTAGCCACATATTCTCGTCAACATAGTCGAGCTCTCTTCAACCCCACTTGCAATGGCGAATCCGAGAGACAGCAAGACGGTCCGTTTGGTAGTGATCGTAGTTCTGGCGCTGATCGTGGCGTACCTGCTTTATTCGGCCTCGTAGACCATGCCGCTACCAAAATTCAAGCCTGTCGCGAACGCATCCGAAGGCACGAAGAAAATCCTCAAGCCGCTGCTGGGAGGGCTGCTCGTCATTCTCGCCGGCGCGTTCGGGCTGGAGGTGTCGAACAACGACTGGGATCTGGGGAGCATCTTCAAGGGATCTTCGCCTTCCGACGCCAAGATTGTGCGCGATGAAAACGGCAACATCAAACGCAACGCGAACGGCCAGATCGTAACGCGGGTGATGCGCGACAAGAACGGCAACATCGTCCCCGATGGTACGGCGGGCGCGAAGTACACCGACGAATACAATTGCGCCGACTTCTCGACTCAGCCTGACGCACAGGCATTTTTCGCCAAGGCCGGTGGGGTGAGCAAGGACACCAATCGGCTCGATGGCGATAAAGATGGTGTTGCTTGTGAAGATCTTCCGAAAGGGGCTAGACGGTAGAGCGGGACTCTCATTACGGACCAAGTGCATCGACAATCGCGGACTGATCGAGAACTGAGGACTAGGACTACAGAGGACTAGGACTACAGAGGACTAAGGACTACAGAGGACTAGGACTACAGAGGACTAGGACTACAGAGGACTAGGACTACTGAGGACGAGGAAATCCTCAGTCCGGCGGTAGTCCTCGTCCGCGTCCTCAATCAGTCCGCGATTGTCGATGCACTTAGTCCGTAGCGAGAGTCCTGAGGACCGCTGCCGCAGTATCGTGAATTGGCGTCGGCACGCCAGTCTGCTTGCCGAACCTCGAGACTGCGCCGCTCAAAACATCCAGCTCTGTCGGCCCCCCTCTCTCGACATCAAGGACAAAGCTGGGTTTGAGGCTAGCCGGCAGCGCGGCAATACGCGCCAATGCTTCTTCTTCCTGATTTGGTGGAATCGGAATTCGCATTGCGCGCGCGACGGCGGCGATCTCGCGCACCGCTCGCTCGATCAGAAGTCGCCCGAGCTGAGTGTCGCGAACGGCGCCGAGCTCGCTGCGCGCCATCCCGCACGCAGCTGCGCAGGCGCAGAGCATGTTGAATTTCATCCACAGCTCGAGGACGATCTCTTTCGTTGCGACCGCGTCATCGCCCGCGGAACGCATCGCCGCTGCAATCGACTCCGCACGGGTCGACATCGTTCCGTCCAGCTCGCCGACGGCAAATCGCTCGCGCTTGCTGAGGCGCTCGATGACGCCCGGCGCGATCTTGTGCGCGTTCATGATCGTCGTCCCGCCCAGTATCTGAGCGCGCGGCACTCCGAGGGCCTCGAGGTCTTCGGCGGCGGTGACACCATTGAGGGTGGGGACGATCGCCGTGCCGTCCTTTGCCAGCATCGCGATCACGTCGCCGAGCTCGGAGAGTGAGTAGCTCTTAACCGCCACCATCGCCCACTCTGCGCCGCGCAGATCTTCAGCGCGCTCAGTCGCATTGACGGGGACGGCGAAGGTGCGGTCGTGGTCCTTGATCACCATGCCGTTCTTGCGAATCGCCTCGAGGTGATCACCGCGCGCCAGCAGCGTGACGTCGTGGCCGGCTTGTGTCAGTTTCGCGCCGTAGTAACCTCCGACTCCGCCGGCGCCGATGATCGCGATTCGCATTCGGTAAAGTTATCGAACCGGCAATCGGTGGCGCGCCAAAAAAAAGGAGCGCCTTTCGACGCTCCCTTCTTCTTAAGCAGTGCGATCTAATTACACGCAGGTAATTACGCCGATCGCCATGGTGCAGGTCTTAGCCGACTGCGAGTGCGTAGCAACCGCGCTCCAATCCGGCGGGGGACCAGCAACGTTGGTAACGACAATCGTCACGTTCTGCGAAGGCGTGAAACCCTGCAGCGGGGTCGCGCTGACAGCCGTTCCACCAAAGTACGCGCCCTGGTTATCTGCAGCGTACTGCTCTTCATATGTGGCCAGGTTGCGCAGGTCAGACTTCATTGCGGCGACGTAGGCCTTGTCCTTCGTGTTTGCAAACTTCGGAATCGCGATCGCGGCAAGAATACCGATAATCACGACTACGATCAAAAGCTCGATCAGGGTGAAACCCTTTTTGTTGCTCATTTTTGTATCTCCTATGGGCCCGGCGAGAATTCACCGTTCATGCATTGGACGGGGCGCTTCCGGGACGGGCAACTAGCAACAGCCCAATTTTCTCGTTTTTGGGGCTGACATGTAAGTGCATGAGGAATAAGGACTTAGGGGCTTAGTGGTTTACCATTTGGCCGACGGCGCTGTCGCAAAATGCAAAAATCTCGGGGCTAACCGGGGGTTTTTGAGAGGGGGATTACAGTGGGATTACAGCGGTCGAGGACTCTCGTTACGGACCAAGTGCATCGACAATCGCGGACTGATTGAGGACGAGGACGAGGGCTAGCTGTGAGCTGTCGGCTCTCATCGTTTGGGTGAGGGCATCGATGTTCCGCGCTCGCGGGGGATGATTGCCAGCAGCAGGCGGCGGATTTCTTCGAGAGTACTGAGGCGGGGTATTACGATGTCGCCGAGAATTGGACGGGCGGCGTGGTACCAGTGGATACTCTCGCGAACAGAGCCGAGCGCGTACTCAAAGATCCGTGCGCGGTCTTTCCCGGAGCTGCGCGAATAAGCTTCGCCAATGTTTGACCCTACGGAGCTCACAGCCGCATAGAGTTGCCCGGAGATGCGGTCCGCCACAGGATCAGCGCTTAGGCTCTTAGCATCGAGCCAGGCAACTTCCATCAACTCCACGGCTAACCGATACGCCCGCATCCGAAGCAGCGGATCATTCGCTTTGTCGTAGGAGACCGGCGGCCCAAAATGCGACATGCATCGACTATGTCGTCCTGGCGCCACTGAAGCACCACCGTTTCCGTCCGAGCATGCGCACCAACCCGCAGCTGACAGCTGACAGCTGACAGCTGACAGCTGACAGCTAGTCCTCGTCCTCCGTCCTCAATCAGTCCGCGATTGTCGATGCACTTGGTCCGTAACGAGAGTCCTCAAGCAAGAACTGAGGGCTACTCATACCTCAATGCATCAATCGGATTCAACGCCGCCGCCTTCCTCGCCGGATAAAGCCCAAAAAACACGCCGACAGCCCCCGAAAAGCCGAACGCAATCAGCACCGCCGAGACCGGCGTCGCCACATTCCATCCAGTCATCCGGCCAACAAGCGCCGCCCCAACATAGCCGCAGAAAAGTCCGACCAATCCACCCATCACGCTCAGTGCGATGCTCTCCACCAGGAACTGATTGAGGATGTCCGCGCCGCGCGCGCCGATCGCCATGCGAATTCCGATCTCATGCGTTCGCTCAGTGACCGACACCAGCATGATGTTCATGATGCCGATGCCGCCCACCAGGAGCGAGATCGAGGCGATGGCCGCCAGCAACGCCGACATCGTGCGCGTGGTGCTGCCCAACGCCCTGGTGATTTCGACTTGATTGCGCAAAAAGAAATCGTCTTCAGCGGGCGGTTTGATCTTATGGGCGTCGCGCAAAATGCCGGCGATCTCCTCCTGTGCGGCGGGCATCTGGCTCGCGGTGAACGCACTGGCGAACATGTGCCCGATGTCGACGTCGCCCTTGAGGCGGGTTTGCGCGGTGGTATAGGGCATCACGACGACATCGTCTTCGTCACCGCCGCCCCCTCCTCCGCCCTTCGACTGCATGATACCAACGACCGTGAACGGCACTCGTCCGATCTGAATGTGGGCGCCAATCGGATCATCTCCGTTGAACAGCTTTTGTGCTACCGTGGCGCCAAGTAGCGCGACCTTGCGACCGGACTGTACGTCGGCGTCGGTGAAGATTTCGCCGGAGCTGGTATTCCAGTCACGAATGGTGAAGAAATCAGTCGACACGCCATTGATTCGCGTCTTCCAGTTGCCCTGACCGCCGATCACCTGCGCTTCAGTCACGACGACCGGAGATATCGCCGCCACCAGCGTCGCTTCGCGTTTGATCTTCATTGCGTCGGCGACGGTAAGCTTGTTGTAGGTAGCGGCGCCGAGGTTCGCACCGGCGTGGGTCGTCGACGTCGGCATGATCATGATGACATTGGTGCCCATCTTTTTGATGGAGGACTCGATCTGCCGACTGGCGCCGTTGCCGATGGCGACCATTACTATGACTGCGGCGACGCCGATCACAATGCCGAGCATCGTCAACAGTGAGCGCATCTTGTTCCTGGATACGCTCTCCGCCGCCACCTTGAGCAACGTCGATTGCTTCATCACCCGCCTTTGTCTCCACCGCTTGGCCGTGGCGATTGGAACGGGTTCTTCGACGGCGCATCGTTGGACATTGAGCCCGCGTCCAGCACACCGATCACGATCTTCGTCCCTACAGCCAGATTGGCTCCAGTGATCTCCGTATTGCTTTCATCGCTGAGTCCGGCATGCACGTGTACGGGATCGAGTTTCCCGTTGGGAGTCAGGATCCATAGTATCGCGGAGCTGGGACCCTGCCCCTCATTGATGAGAATAGGATGCTGCGCAAGCGCGAACATCGCCGGCGTTGGTCTCACGCGCAGCGCCGAGTTGGGGACGATCAGCACGTTCTCCGCATCGCCGGTGAGGAACTGCGCGGTGGCCGTCATGCCTGGGAGGAGCTTTCCGCTCGTATTTTGCACGCCGACCACCGCCGTATAGTTCACAACATTGTCCTGCGTCTTCGACTGCAGTCGCACTTGCTGCACCTTGCCCGTGAACGTCTCGTTCGGGTAAGCCTGCACCGTGAACTCGACCGCTTGTCCGGTCTTGATCGCGCCAATGTCGCTCTCGTCAACCAGCGCGAGGATCTGCATGTCGAAGAGATCGTTGGCGATCAGAAAGAGCTGCGGTGTCGAGAAATTCGCGGCAACTGTCTGGCCAACGTCGACGTTGCGCTCGACGATCACGCCGTTGATCGGCGCGTAGATATTCGTGTACGCGAGATTCTGTCGCGCGCGATCGAGCGCGATTCGCGCCGATTTCAGATTCGCTTGTTGCACCGCGAAGTTGGACTGCAGAGTGGCGAATTCGCTGGGCGCGATCATTTTCGCGTCGGCCAGCTGCTTCCCGCGCGCGTAGTCGTCCTGAACCTGCTGCGCTGTCGCTAATGCGCGCTCGAGCTGAGCCTGCGCTTCCTCGACAGCCTGCCTCTCCAACGTCGGGTCGATGCTGGCGAGCAGTTGGCCTTTTCTTACGTGATCGTTGTAGTCGGCGTAAATAGCAGCGATCTGTCCGGAGACCTGGGTGCCGACCTGAATCGTTTTCACGGCGCTGAGCGTACCAGTAGCCGACACCGTCGACTTGACGCTTCCGCGCTGGATGGTTGCGGTTCGAAAAGCCGGCGCTTCTTTTCCGTCGGCGCGCTTGTAAAACCAGCCGGTACCGCCGAGGATGATGACGCCGACCGCAACGGCGGTAATCTTCATCTTCTCCATGGAGCGATACTACGGGCGGCGCGCGAGGGCTACTCCGCGCGTGTTACCAATCGCGGCTGGGCGTTACGAAATGATTGAAATGCGGCACGAAGCGCGGGGATTTAGCGGCCGCTGATGGAAGCGGCTTACCGAATGGAGTCCGAGATTGTGCGCGAGACCTTTCCCCCCGCGTCAAAGAATAGGATGCTGGGGCGACCGAGTGAGTCGACAGTAAGGCGAATGCGCGCCACACCGGCGCGGTCCGACAGAGTCAAGACAGCGGCTTTGGCAGAGTCGCGGCCTACGAATACGCGATGCACAGCCCGCTGGTTGAGAGGAACTTTCGCGAGCATCGCTCGGGCGAGTGAGTCGCGGTGAGGGCTCTCTGGCATCGGGTCGAGGACTCGGTAGAGTTCCTGCAGCTCTGGACCCAAGGTGTCGGGCCGGTCGTTGATTGTGAGACCGGTGATCTTCCGTGCTCCGTCCTGATTGTATTGAAGCGCGAGAACCTGGTCTTCATTGTACTGATCCATGGTAAGTGTGCCGCCCGCCGAAACCCTTCCATTCGTTTTGCGACCGCGATAGACCAATCCTCCTGCCTCAATGCCGTCGTTGTTGACGAAAAGTATTCCGGCAAGATCCTTTCTTCGGGGAGGGAAGGTGCCGGCGATTCTCAGGCGCACTCGGCCTGTGCTATCCACGACATTGATGCGACCAACTGTCAGTTCATCCAGACGAAGCGTTTCAGCCGGTCGCCTGAACGCCGCGGCGATGAGGATGAATAGCGTGATCGTCGATACTGCCGCATAGGCTTGAAGTACGCGCATCTGGATGCTCATTTAGTTCTCCATCTCTGGCTAACGACGTAGCTGTGCTGAAACGCACAAACTCAGGTGATAATGCGTAGTCTATGTCTTCCGCGGCGCGAGCGCGACGCACCGTCGCGCAGACAGAATCCTGGGAATGACTGATACGCAATCTGTAGGTGATGTGGAGAGTGGTTCGATCACGCGACTAACGCGGGGCGAGATCTTCGCGATCCTCGCTTTCTGGGCATTCCTCGCAGTGCTCACCGCTGCCGGTCTCCTCGTCGACCCGCGCGTCGCGGCGGTTGCCGCGATGCGCGCAGCGCTGCGTCCCGATTTCACAGCTGGCATCAACACGGTTGCGCTGATCGAGTACGGACTGTGGGCGGCGATCACTCTGCCGATCTTCTGGATGACGCGACGCTACGGCGGCGATCGGCCGACGCTGGACCGCATTCTGGCGTTTCTGGTGATCGGCGTCGTCCTGGCCATCGGAGTGGACGCGCTGCTCAAGGTGATCAGCCGACAGCTGCTGCCTTCGCCAGCATTTCCGCAGCCTGCTGGGTCGCAGCCAACCGTCCCGGGACTTCCAGCACGCCATCCGCTGTCGCCGCCGTCGCCCGTGCGCGGACTGTTCTCGCGCTTCTCGTTTCTCTACGATTTCCTGGTGTACATCGTCGTGCTCGCCGCGGGCCTCGCGCGGAACTACGTCGTGCGCAACAAGGCTCGGCTCGAAGAGACGAGGCGACTGCAAGCTGCAGCTGCGGAGCTCGATGCGCAGCTCGCCGATGCGCGATTGAATGCGTTGCGCGCCCAGCTCAATCCGCACTTCCTGTTCAATACGCTGAACGGAATCTCGACGCTCGTCGATGAAGATCCGCCGGGCGCGCGTCGCATGATCGCTCGACTCAGCGATTTGCTGCGCCACACTCTGAGCGAGGGCGATGACCAAGAGATCGCTCTCAAGCGCGAGCTCGAGATGCTGCGACTGTATCTGGACATCATGGAAGTGCGATTTCAGGGCAAACTCGAGGTGTCAATCGATAGCGAAGCGTCGCTCGACGACGCGCTTGTACCGAATCTCGTGCTGCAGCCGTTGGTTGAAAATGCGTTTCGGCATGGACTGGCGGCGATGCAGACTGCCGGGCGAGTGGTAGTGCATGCGGCACGCGACAACGGCGACCTCGTGCTAACGGTGCGCGACAACGGTCGCGGGCCGGCGAATCCTGTTCACGAGGGCGTAGGATTGACCAACACACGCGCTCGCCTCACCCAACTATATGGAACACACCAGCGGCTTGCGCTGACCGCAGATGAACGCGGTGGCGCGCTGGTGGAAGTTCGTCTTCCATATCACACCACTCCGCAGCGCCGGAGCGCACGCAATGGCTGAATTGACGCCGCTGCGCGTGCTGATTGTCGATGACGAGCCGCTAGGCCGCCGGCGCGTGGCGGGCCTCGTGCGCAAAGAGCCAGGCGTCGAGATCGTCGGCATGATCGGCGACGGTGTTGCAGCAGTCGAAGCAATCAAATCCCTGTCGCCCGATCTCGTTTTTCTCGACGTGCAGATGCCCGGCATGACCGGGCTCGAGGTCGTGCGCACCATCGGACCCGCCGAGATGCCGACGGTGGTCTTTGTGACGGCGTACGACAAGCACGCGCTGGAGGCGTTCGATCTCGCAGCGATCGATTATCTAGTGAAGCCGTTCGACGATGATCGGTTCAGAGAATCGTTCCAGCGCGCGCGGCGCATCGCCCGGTTGGAAACCGCCGATCGCCTCCGCGAAATGTTGCTAGCGGTGTTGCAGGACAGCGGCGAGGCTTCTCGTGAAGCGAAGCCAGCCACGACCGTGGCGACTCGCGCGGAATCGCGTGCGGCGTATCTGGAGCGCATCCCCGTGGAGTCTCGCGGCAAAGTCCGCTTCATCCCGATCCCGGAGATCGACTACATCCTGGCGAGTGGCCCATACGCCGAGCTGGTCGTCGGCGATCGCAAGCATCTCATACGCGAAGCGATGCAAAACCTCGAGAACCAGCTTGACCCCATGCGCTTCTTACGCATTCACCGCTCCGCGATCGTGCAGCTCGATCGCGTTGATGCGCTGCTCAAATCGCCGAGTGGCGACTGGGATGTCCAGCTGAAGAATGGCGTAAAGCTGAAGGTCGCGCGCTCCAGGAAAGAAGAACTCGAGAAACGGCTTGGGGGCTGAGGACTCTGGCTACGGACTAAGTGCATCGACGATCGCGGACTGATTGAGGACGAGGACGAGAACTACCGCAGGACGAGGACGAGAACTACCGCAGGACAAGGACGAGAACTACCGCAGGACCGAGAACGAAAGAACACCTGCATCCTCGATCCTCTCTGTCCTCGTTCGCCATCCTCAGTTAGTCCGCGATTGTCGATGCACTTAGTCCGTAACGAGAGTCCTCCAGTCCAAGATTAAGGCCGGACTGTCCCCTCCCGCTTTACCAGCCCAACGCTTCCTGCGAGCTTCGTGTCAAAAATGGTGGTCGTCCACCCTAACGGAGCTCGCAGCATGATCTTCCGTGCACGAATCCTCGCGCTCACGATGTTCACTCTCACGGCCGCGATCGCAGTCGACGCGCTGGCGCAAACCCGCGATCCAAACACCGAAATCGTCGGCCTCTGGAAAACGAAACGATATAACGGGCGCGATGCCCAGGGCCCGCTGATCATTCAGCGAAACGGCACGACCTACACCGGCGATATGGTTGGTTTCACTTTCCCTCTCGCGATGAACAACGGCGAGCTGTCGTTCGAGCTTCCCAACGCCCAGGGCGGATTCCGCGGCAGACTCACCGGGAACTCCATTCGCGGAATCTGGTTCTCCAGCGCAGTCGGTCAGCTGGGAGGCGGCACCCCCGTCGTTCTGACTCCGCAAGGCGTGAATCGTTGGACAGGACGCGTTGCACAGCAGGAAGGCACCGAGACTTCGTATCTGCTGATCTCGCGACGCCCCGACGGTACTCTCGCTGCATTTCTGCGCAACATCGAGCGGGATCTCGGTGGCTTTCTGCGTTTGAGAAGCGCGGTTCGCTCCGGTAACTCGATTACGCTCTTTGGCGGCCGCGCACAAAGCGCCGACAGCGTCGTCGCAACCGGCAAGTACGACTCCGCTGACCGAGTGATGACACTCGATTTTGGCGGACAGGGCGGCGTTTACGAATTCACCCCCGATGACGATCCCCACAGCGATTTCTATCCGCGTGGTAAATCGCCGGGCAAATACGTCTACCGTGCTCCGCTCGCTGTCGACGACGGTTGGGCGACGGCGAGCCTGGACCAGGTCGGTATGGATCGCGCCACGGTCGAGCGCGGGATGCAGGCGATCATCGACATGCCGATGGACTCGCTCAACGCCCCGCAGGTACATGCGGTTTTGATTGCGCGCAATGGCAAACTGGTACTTGAGGAATACTTCCACGGCGACAATCGCGATTATTTGCACAACGAGCGTTCAGCGGCGAAAAGCGTATCCGCGACCATAATCGGTGCCACAATGCTGGCCGGTGCGCCGATCAAACTGTCGACGCCGGTTTATCAGGTGATGAACGACGGCACAATCTCAGCCAACCTCGAGCCGCGCAAACGCGCGATGACCCTCCAGCATCTGATGACGATGTCGTCCGGATATTTCTGCGACGACAACAACGACGCTGCGCCCGGCAACGAAGATCAGATGTGGAACCAGCAAACTGACTTCGTCAAATTCACCCTCGGCTTGCCACTCGCGTTTGCGCCGGGGGACACTGCGATCTACTGCAGCATCAATCCCAATCTGGCGCTGAACATGACCGGTCGCGCGGCGAAAGAATCGCCGTTCTATCTGTTCGATCGGCTCGTCGCGACTCCGATGGGCATTTCGCGATACATCTGGCCGATCGATCGCGTGCGCAACCCGTATGGTGGTGGCGGAATCGGGCTAGTCGCGCGCGACTTCATAAAGTTCGGCCAGATGATGCTCGACGACGGCACGTGGCACGGCCGCCGAATCGTCAGCAGTGAGTTTGTGCGACAAGCATCGTCGTCGCTGATGAAGATCGAAGGCCGCGATTACGGTCTACTCTGGTGGCCGCAGTCGTTCACGATTGGGAGCCGCACCATTCGGGGCTTTGCCGCGCTCGGAAGTGGAGGGCAGATCGTGATGGTGTTTCCGGAACTCAAGCTGGTGGTGGCGACGAACGGTGGGAGCTATGCGAGCAGAGGGTGGCGATTTGTCGGGGCAGATCTCATGACCAAATACGTCTTGCCGGCCGTCCTCAGTAGGTAGGCGCTTTAGTAGTTGTTTGATTGCGCATTACGGACTAACGGCATCGACAATCGCGGACTGATTGAGGACGAGAACGAGGACAACCGCGGATCGAGAACCGCATGCTCTTGCCTCTTTCCGGCGGTTCAGTTCTAGTTCTCGTCCTCAATCAGTCCGCGATTGCCGATGCACTTGGTCCGTAATGAGAGTCCTCGATCCACAACAAACAACATCGTGAACGCTGCATGATTTGAAAATGAAGCGTTCGTCATTGAAGGACCTTCGCTCTTCTATCGTCAGGGTTTTCTCCCGTACCGACGATGTGCGGTGGCGCTGCGGATGTTCGTCTTCATAAGGTATGCGCCACTCGAATTCCTGATATGCAGCGCAATAACCCAATCAAAATGCAAGCTATAATCGGTTTGATATCGTTAGCACTCGCGGCGTATGGTTTTACCCAGGCCGGAGTGCTCGGCGTTCTCACGGGCGCGATCGCCGGCTTCGGCGTCGGCAGCGGTTTGTCGGTCCTCGCGACTAAGGATTTCGCCGAGGTCTCGACAAAGGGACGCGAACGTACTGCGCAGCGATTGGGCGGACTCATCTCCGCCATCGCGTGCGCAGCCGGTGTGTACTACGGAGGCTGGTCGTTCGGCTCTCTCTTTGGAATGGCAGGCTATGCGATAGGAATAATCGCGACGCTCTTACTCGCGTTCGTCTTGCGACGCGCGGACAAACGTCCCGTCGAAGCGAGCGCTGAGGTCCAGCGGGAGCGTGAGGACCGCGCCGCCTAAAGGATTACTGCGGCTCTTTTTCCTCAGGTGGTTCCCTTAGCTTTTTGACGGGGCCATTGTTTGCCTCAACTTTCTCGCCGCGTTGATGCCCATCAAGACCAATGGGCCCGGTTTCGTCTTTCGCGATCTCTTGCGGTGTGCGGTGGCTGCTCGACGGATGCGGATTCCCTTCGTCGCGTTGATGCGGATCACTCATAGGTCGGAACCCTCACGTGTTCTGAAATGCTGCGATAACTGATAGTGATTCGCAGCATAACGCATACCCTATCGAATCCGGAATTCGCGTATCGATAACAGCAGTCCGCGCGGTGGTCGTTTCGCAGAGTTAGGTTGTGGAGCGAGATGCGCGAGCAGACGCGATTCTTGATCGGTTTCATTCACTTGGTTGCAGTCGTGATGGCTGCGATTCCGATTGCATCCGCTCAGTCCCCGAATCAGCGGAAAGAAGCCAAGCCGGACAAACTGGTCGCAGGCGAGCCGATCCGGCTGTATCTGTCGCCGATTCGCGTCGATAGCGGTTATCGCCTTACGCCTAACGGCTACGGCGGCGCCACTCACGTCGAGCAAAACATCGAACGGAGAGATTCCACTCGCGTCGCGTCGGTCATTGGCGTGCCGACCCGAAAAATCGATACGTGGAATGGAGTGCAGTTTGTCAGCCCGGCGTTGGCCGGCCCGTTCGAATTGAGCGGAGTGTTTTCTGGCCGCCTCGAGCTCATTTCCAACCAGCCGACCTTCGATTTTGAGATCTCGCTTTACGAGCTCACTCCCAGCGCCGACTACATCTTGATCTCCAGCTACACCACGCGGTCAACCGGAACCGGCGAGCGCCCGCAGCAGATCTCGGTGCAGACAGGAATCAGACAGTTCGTCGACTACAGCAACGCCGGATTCGGGAGCCGACTGATTCAGAACGGCAGCAGGCTGGTCGTGCTCATCACGCTCATTTCGCCCGATACGGCCAACGGCGCGGCCCCCGTCGGCGACCTGACAGCCGACGCCACCGCTCCGCTCAAGATCGGGTGGTACGGCAACAGCTACATCGACCTCCGCGTTCGCCACCTGTAATCAGCTTGCCATAACGGGCGAATAGCGGGCTCAGCCGTCGCTCCATATTTTTGGCCGACGGACTCAAGAGAGATGGATGGCTGACCCCGTCGAGCACGTTCAGCGCGGCTTCACTGCCTACAGGATCGAGCGTGAGCTCGGCAGCGGCGGGATGGCCACTGTCTATCTCGCGATGGACCTCAAGCACGATCGAAAGGTCGCGATAAAAATCCTCCACGCTGAGCTCGCTGCAATGCTCGGCACCGAGCGATTCCTCGGCGAGATAAAAGTCACCGCGCACCTTCAGCATCCGCACATCCTTGGACTGATCGACTCGGGTACGCTTGGCGAAGAGGCCGGCGAGCTGCGCGGACGACCGTACTACGTGATGCCCTTCATCGAGGGCGAGTCACTGCGCGATCGACTCGACAGAGAAGGGCAGCTCCCGATCGGCGATGCCGTTCGCATCGCAACTGAAGTCGCCAGTGCATTGGACTATGCGCACCGACACGGTGTCATTCACCGCGATATCAAGCCTGCGAACATTCTGCTTCACGACGGCAGCGCCATCGTCGCCGATTTCGGAATTGCGCTTGCCGTGACCCAGGCCGGTGGCGCGCGCATCACCCAGAGCGGGCTCTCTGTCGGCACGCCGACTTACATGAGTCCGGAGCAGGCGTCCGCGGAGCGTACCATCACCGCGCGATGCGACGTGTATTCGCTCGGCGCAGTGACGTACGAGATGCTGGCCGGCGATCCGCCGTTTTCCGGGCCGAGCGTGCAGGCGATCGTAGCAAGAGTGCTGATGGAAGATCCGCCGCCGCTCGTCACTCGGCGGCGGAGTGTTCCACCCCATGTCGCCGGCGCCGTGTTCAAGGCGCTCGAGAAACTTCCGGCCGATCGCTTTGCGACCGCGCACGAATTCGCGGAAGCGATCAACAATCAGTCCTTCGCGGCATCGTTTACTTCGCCAAGGCTCGCAGCGCCGAGTGAAGCGGGGCGGTACCGCAACTTGTTCTACGGTGCCGGCGCGCTGGCGCTGCTATTTCTGGCGCTGGCTATCTGGTCCTGGCGACGACCAGCTCCCGCCGGCGAGGTCGTTAGGTACACGATGGTGTTCGACTCGACTGAAGGGTTGGCGGCGATGGGTGATTACAATGACCGCCTCGCGATCTCGCCGGACGGATCGCACCTGGCCTACGTGGGCGGAGTGGGTGGGGCAGCGCAGCGTCTGTTGATCCGCGCGCGGAATCAGCTGCACGCCGTTCCCGCGTCGGGCACGGAGACCGCGGTCACGCCGTTCTTTTCGCCCGACGGGAAGTACGTTGGCGGAGTTCTCGATCGTAAGGGCGTGACGATCGCGCCGATCGCCGGCGGGCCTGCGATTACAATCCCGAGCACCCTGTTTGGAATCGCCGGCGCGTCGTGGGGCAAAGATGGTTTCATCTACCTCGACGGCATCACCGGCGCACTCGGCGGTGGCTTGCTGCGGGTCGAAGCCAAACCAGGAGCAACCCCGCAGGGATTTACCACCCTCGACACCGCCAGCGGCGAGATCGATCACACCTGGCCGGATGTGCTTCCCAACGGCAAGGGTTTGATCTGCACCGTCGTATTCAACGCAACCAAAGCGGCGCAGCGCGGATCCGTATCGTCGATTGGTGTTGCTGAGATTCCGTCGGGGCGACATCGGATTCTGATCGATGGCGCGATTCGCGGGATTTATTCCGCCTCGGGACACCTGCTCTACGTCACGACCAGGAACGTGCTGATGGCAGTGCCATTCGATCAGAGCTCGATGAAAGTAACGGGCGAGCCGATCGCGCTCGTCGATGGTCTTCGCACCGGCATGTATGGCTCGACCGATCTCGCCATTTCACAGACGGGTACTCTCGTCTACGGAACCTCGGGCGGCAGCGATCGCGAGCTGGTGTGGGTGACACGCGATGGCAAAGTGCAGCAGGTCGATCCCGATTGGCGCGCGCCGATTCAGGATCCCGCGTTGTTCCCCGATGGGAAGCGCGTCGCTCTCTCGATCCGAGATCCGGAAGGCGCGACCAACGTGTGGATCAAGCAGCTGGATCGCGGTCCAACGATCAAGGTGTCGCTCGACGGCAGAACGAACATCAATCCAGCGTGGACTCCTGACGGCCGATCGGTGACGTTCGCGTCGAACGCCGGCGGGCCACAACAGCTGTGGACGAAACCCGCGGACGGCTCCGGTTCGGCGAAACTGGAATTTCGCGATCGCGTCGATCTGTTCGGACCAAGCTGGTCGCACGACGGTAAATGGCTGCTGCTGTTCACGGACTACAATTCGCCCGGCGCCAGCGACGTCGCTGCATTCCGCCCGGGAGTCGATAGCACGGCAGTTCCCCTCGTGGCAACCAGGTTTTACGAAGTCGCTCCGCAACTTTCGCCAGACGGCCGCTGGATGGCGTACACCTCAGCGGAAACCGGACCTTCGCAGATCTACGTGACGCCGTTCCCGGACACGAAATCCGGAAGGTGGGCTGTGTCGACGAAAGGTGGAACGATGCCGCGCTGGTCCCACAACGGTCGCGAGCTGTTCTTCGTCGACAGTCTCGGAAATTTCAGCGCGGCGGAGATCAACACCAAGCCGACGTTCTCTGTCGTTCGCTCGACGTCACTTTTCCAGACGCAGAATTTCTGGCTGGACAACTCCGGCCCGGGCGGACCACAGTACTCCGTCTCGCCCGACGATCGCCGGTTCCTGATGATTCGGCCCATCAACAATCCAGGATCCGACAAACTGGTTGTCGTCGACAACTGGTTTGAAGAGCTAAAAGCGAACGCGCGAAAGTGATTTAGTCGGGAGCCGGTTGCGAAAGGCTCGGTCAGTCGAGGCCCATGCACTGCCCCGCGGGCATCGCAACTGCCTGTCCGGTCGGCGAGGGCGTACCGAAGTTCGGCGATCCATTCGCGCTCCACGTGAACTTCTGCGCGCGAATCGCCCGATTCCATCCCGGCGCAGGATCTTTCTTAGAGTGGTACACGATCCAGTCTTCAGTCCCATCTGGCGAGACCGTGAAGCTGGCGTGGCCGACACCATAGACGTCGGTGGTGCCGGAGAAAACCGGTCCTGATTTCATGTAGCTGCTCGCGCTCAGCGGATCCGCCGTCGGCGATGTCATTGCCAGCTCGCCGAGCTGATACGACGGCAGCCAGGAATCGTTGGTCGAGTAGATGATGAAGATGTTGCCGTTGTGTTCCAGGAACTCGGGACCTTCCTCGAGCGGCAGCTCAGGGCCGCTTTCCCAGCTCTGATCGGGCGAGGAGAGCTTTACCCGATTGGTCGAGATCGTCGTCGGGTTCGACATCCGCGCTATGTAAAGATTTTGCGAGATCTTGTCGGTCGTCGGATTGTTCTGATCCCAGCCCGACCACACCGCGTACTGCTGACCGTTGATCGTATGAACGGTGAGATCGATCGCCCAAACGTTGTTGGTCCCACCCTGTATATCATCGCCGGTGTACAGCATCCCGCGATCGGTGTAGTTGCCCTGCGGATCGTCGGCATCTGATTCGAGCACGCCCGCATGCTGCGTGGTAAACGGCGCGTCCTGTCCGTTGGGATGACGCTGGCCACCGGCATAGTAGATGTACCAGTGAGTGCCGATGTGATGGAGCTCAGGCGCCCAAATGTTGGTCTCGTTCCAACCCGATGCCGGCGCAGTCCAGACTTTCACCGGATTCTGCTTCGGCATCGTCAACGCCGTCGAACGATAGACATAAATGCCGTTGTCCTTCGATTCGACGTAGTAGTAATTGGTCCCGCTCTTAACTATCCACGGATCCGCCCCGTCGTCGATCGGATTCTTGAAGGTGCAACCGGCCGGCGGAGGCGCAGTGGTGCCATTGTGCGCTGCATTGGAGCATGCGGCGACAACAACCAGAAAAGCGCCGAGCCGCACGCTTTGACCGAGGCACCTGGTTAAGGTGCCTCGGTCTTCGCGGAAACTCACCATCCGGGATTTTGATGCATGTTCGGATTCAAATCGATCTCATTCTGCGGAATTGGCAGCAGGGTTTTGAATGCCGGGAAATTCGTGAACTCCGGATCGTGAGTCGACAGCGCGGATGTCAGCATGTCGTGTCGCGCCAGATCCAGCCAGCGTGACTGCTCGAGTCCGAGCTCCATCAGGCGTTCGTGCAGTATATAGTCCCGCATCGTCGCCTGATCCATGCCGGCCGGCACAGTGCCGGCGCCGGCTCTCGTACGAACACGCTGTATGAACGGCACTGCCGCCGCTGTCTGCCCACTCTCGTTGAGTGCTTCCGCATACATCAACAGAACATCGGCGAACCGGATCACTCGATAGTTAATCGGGTTGTCCCAGTTCTGGTCTTCGATCAGGTAATACTCACCCCACTTCTTCCAGTATACGACGTCGTTCGTTGCGCCGTACCGCGCCGTATAAGACGTTCCGTACACGTCCATTCCGCCCGGCCGGTTCCAGAACAGCGTCACGTCCAGACGTGGATCGTAAACCGCCCGGTTCAAAGTGTCGGGGAAGAACTGGTTGAAGTACCAATGCGTGGGCAATCCGTCGCAGTAGCTGGGATCGACACCCGCATTTCCTCGGCAGGCGCCAACCATACGCGCGATGTTGAGGCCCGACACACCTTGCGACAGCTGATCCTCGTCAGCGAACTGGACCTCGAAGACTGACTCGACGTTGTTCTCGAACTTGTCGGTGAAGTTGTCGGCGTAGTTCGGCATCAGGCCGTACTGTGGCATCGCCACTACCTGTGCGAGGGTCGCCGCCGCTTCTGCCCATTTCCGCTCCTGCAGCTGCGCCTTGCCCAGCTGCGCCAGTGCGGCACCCTTCGTCGCCCGACCGACATCGGTCGAGGCGTACGATGCCGGCAGCACGCTCGCCGCCTCGGTCAGGTCCGTCTCGATCTGCGCGTATATCTCGGCGGGTGTCGCATTGGGCGGACGGTCGGTCGGTGCCGGCGGCACGAGAATCAATGGGACGTTGCCGTACAGATTGACGAGATTGAAGTACATCAGCGCGCGCAGGAACTTCGCCTCGCCGACGATGCGGGAGCGCAGCGTTGCGTCCATGTTGATGTTCGGCACGTTCGCAATCACCTGGTTGGCGCGGAAGATCGTCCAGTAGGTGTGCCACCAGATCTCTCGGCTCGGCTCAAAATTGTAGTCGCCCTGAACGAAGCCGTTCCACTGGCGAAGCTCCGTCCACGGACTGAGGCTCATGCCTTCGTCGGACCGAATGTCAAAAGCGAAAGCGAGCCAGCGCTGGTACGTGCCGCGCTGTTCGAGTCCGCTATAGGTGGCGTTGATGCCGGAAATTGCATCCGCCTCGGTCCGCCAGAAATCGGCTGTGTTGGGCGCGTTCGGATTGGTGATGTTCAAATCCTGCGTGCACGCGGATAGCGCGGCACCCACAATCGCCGGCCACACCAGCGCGCGTAGAAACTTCATTCTCATTGTTGATCTCGTCTGATTTTTTGTAGTCGATTTCATCGGTCACATCCTCAGATCGAGTCCGAACGAAACCGTCCGAACGTTTGGATAGATGCGGCCATCGTCGATGCCTCTTGCCAGCGGATCCGCCAGTCCGAGGATCTCCGGATCCCAGCCCGAGTAGCTGGTAAACGTGTGCAGGTTCTGAATGTTGAGATAAATCCGCGGCGCCGCGCCCAGCCGCGTGCGCTGCAGAATCGACGTCGGCAGAGTGTAACCGAGCACCAAATTCTGAATTCTCCAGTACGAGCCGTCTTCGATCCAGCGATCCGAATTCTGCCGGTCGTTGGAGAATCCGGCGGGGCCGAACACTGCTCTCGGCGTGCTGGTGCTGGGGTTGGTCGGCGTCCATGGAGTGTAGTCCGCACGGTGGTTCTGTGGATCGTCGGTGCGATCTGACCAGTAGCGCTCGACGTTGAAGATCTTGTTGCCGTGGGTACCGTGCATGTTCAGCGCGAAATCAAACGCGTTGAAATGTCCGTCGAAGAACAGTGCGCCGGTCCACTTTGGGATCCCGCTGCCCGCCGCGTACCGATCGTTGTCGTCGAGGACGCCGTTGCCATCCCTGTCGACGAAGATCACGTCACCCGGTTGAGCGCCCGCCTGCGCCGGATGGGCCGCGACATCGGCCGCTGACTGGAAAATGCCGGCCGTGTGATAAACCCAGAACTCGCCAATCGGATGACCGACGGCGGTACGCGCGACGTTGTCGAAACCGGCATAAATCGGCTGCCCGCCATTGCCGAGCGATACGACGCGGTTGTGAATGGTGGTGAAGTTCAGCGTCGTATTCAGCTTGAACGCTGATTTGTCGAGGTGATGAGCGAGGTTGAACTCGAAGCCGGTATTGCGTACCGAGCCGGCGTTGACGACCGGGTTTTGCGGTACGACGAACGGATAATCGGGAACCTGCACGCTCGAGCCGAGACTCCACGGAATTGGCGCGGTGACGAGCAGACCCTGCGAAGTCGAGGTATAGTGATCGGCGCTAAGAGTGAGTACGTCATCCAGCAGACCGAAGTCGAAGCCGATGTTCGTCTGCTTGTTGCTCTGCCACCGAATGCCGGGATTGGCGAGACTGAGCTGCGTGGAGCCGGCGACGACGTTGCCGCCGAACATGTAATTCTGGTTCTGGATGATCGGGGAGCTGAACTGGTAGTCGCCGATGTCCTGATTGCCCAGGGTGCCGGTGCTGGCGCGGATCTTCAGATAGTCTACCGCGCGGCTCAAAAGCGGAATGTTCTTGTAGAAGCCCTCGTCGCTGAGCACCCAGCCGACTGAGCCGGCCGAGAAGTTCGCGTAGCGATTGCCTGGACCAAAGCGCGATGAACCATCGCGACGAACGCTTCCGGTAAAGAGGTAGCGGTCGAGCAACGTGTAGTTCGCGCGGAGCAGCATCGCGTTCAACCGGTTCTGAATCAGCCAGCCGCGGTTGTTCAGGTTGGACGTCGAGCCGGCGTCGATCTGCGTGAGGCTCTCGTCGGTGAATCCCTGACGATAGACGTAGAGCTCGTTGTCGTCCTGGCGTTGCGACGTGATGCCCGCTGCCGCATTCAGTTTGTGAACTCCGTTGCCGAAGCTGTTGTTGAACAGCAACAGATTCTCGAAGAGCAGCGACGTGATGTTTCCAGTCTGTTCGCTCAGTGTCGCACCATTGATCTGCGGTGTGCGATAGCGCAGCTGCGCAATGCTGCTGAAGTTCCGATTGAGATTGTTGGCGTAGTTGAGGCCGAGGTTGCCGCGATAGTGCAGGCCGCCGAACAGCGCTATATCGCCATAGGCGGTTCCGATCACCTGATTCGACTTATCGGTGTTGCTGCGCGCCAGCTGTTGGCCAACCGGATTGGTACCAAAGTTTGGATTGGCATCGGTGCCATATCCGAAACCGCCAACGTTGCTCGGATCGTACACCGGAATTGTCGGGAACATTCGCATGGCGTCGATGAGCGGGAACCCGTTGAGGTTCGTCCGATTCGATTGCGACAACGCCAGGTTCTCGCCAATCGTGAAGCGATTCCGGCGTGCCTCGGTATTCAGCCGAAGGCTGAAGCGCTTGAATCCGGTCTCGACGATCGTTCCTTTCTGCTCGAAATATCCGGCGCCTAGCATGTAATCCTGCGCTGGCGATCCGCCGGAGAACGACAGGTTGTGATCCTGAATGTTCCCCGTCTGGAAGACAGCGTTCTGCCAATCAGTGCTCACCGTTGGGTTGACGACTCCGGTCGGTGGAGTCTGTCCCGCCGCCGCGTAAGATGCCGAGGTAATTGCTGCCCAGTCCGCTGCGTTCATCATCGGGATCTTCCTGGGCAGGCTCTGCGAGCCGTAGTAGGAATGCACCTCGGTCCGCGTCTCGCCCGCAACGCCATGTTTGGTCCGAATGACGATTACGCCGTTCGCCGCCTGCGCTCCGTACTGCGCGGCCGCCGACGCATCCTTCAGCACTTCGATCGATTCGACGTCGTCGGGATTGAGATTCGGATTCTCGGAGAGATACATCCCGTCGACTACATAGAGCGGGGACACGCCGCCGCTAATAAAATTCTGTCCGCGAATGATCACCTGGGCCGGTCGTCCCGGCTCACCGGATGCCACGACGTTCACGCCGGGCACGCGCCCACGCAGCGCTTCCTCGAGCGTCGCTACTTTCTGATCCTTGAGCTCGTCACCGCGCACGCTCGCCACTGCATCGGATACATCCCGTCGTTGCTGCGTCGTGTAGCCAACGACGACTTGCGTGGTGAGAGTCGTCGCGACCTGCGTCATGCTGAAGTTGGTGGAGACGACCTCGCTGTTCAGAACGGTGACTTGTTGTGTCACCGGTGCGAAGCCGATTCGCTGCGCGCGAATGGTGTACGTACCTGTCGGCACTCGGCCAATGGTGAAGCGGCCGTTGATGTCGGTTGTCGCTCCCATTCCGCGATTCACCAGCGTTACCTGCACGCCGCTGACCGGGACTCCACCCTCTCCCGTCACAACGCCGGAGATTGTGCCCACCGTGCCTTGAGCACTGAGCGTGGAAGCGAAATAGCAGAGTGCGGCGCCGATGACGCCGATCAGCGTGCGGAAGCTGGGCACTCCGCGCAGTGCACGGTTAGAGTTGCTCTTCAAGGGTTACCTCCGGTTGTAGCGGAAAGCGGTGCGGTTGATTCACGAACTAGCAGTGTTGCATCGAGATAGTGGCGCTGTGGCATCACCGCCTCTCTCGATTCGATGTGATCGATCAACATCCGGGCGGCGCGATTTCCCATGTCGAACTTCGGCACGCGCACCGTCGTCAGAGGCACGAGGAAGGTCTCGCAGAACTTGATGTCGTCGAAGCCTATCACCGACAGGTCGTCGGGGACTTTCATGCCGAGATCTATGATCGCTTTCACCAAACCCATTGCGACGAGATCGTTGTAACAGGTGATCGCGGTTGGCCATTGATCTCTCGCGCGCGATTCGAACAAAGAGCGGCCGCAGCGATAACCATCCTCGAAGTGCGCGCCGGCGACGATGATGTCCTCCGGCGCGAGTACGAGGTGGGTGCTGCTGTAAGCGCGGTGGACGCCGTTAGCGCGCTCTTCGCTGTGGAGCGAGTACTTCGGTCCGGCGAAGTGAGCGACCCGACGATGGCCGAGCGAGAACAGATACTCGACGGCTTTTTGCGATGCACCGATGTTCTCGAGGTCGACCAGACTCGCCGGAACGCCGCGCACCTGTTCCAGAAAAACGAAAGGAAAATTCCGGCGCTTGAGCTCGTAGAAATGCGAGAGATCGGCGTGCTCGTCCATCACCGGCGCGGCGATCAATCCATCGACGCCCTTCTCACGCAGCAACTCCACCGCGCGTTTTTCAGCCGAGTAGCTGCCCTCGCTGCTGACGACGAACAGCATGTATCCCTGAGACTCGGCATACTCGCGCACGCCGGAGGTCACCTCGTCGTAGTACGGGTTGTCGTACTCCTTGATGATGAGCGCGATGCTGCGATAGCGTGTCGCCGATCGCACCCCCGACTGCTGCGTGGGGCGGTAGTTGAGCGACTCGATCGTGGCGAGCACACGGTCCCGCGTGTCGATGCTGACTCCTTCACTATCGTTCAGGACCGCCGAGACGGTGGCTTTGGAGACACCGGTCTGACGGGCGACATCGGAGATTGTCGGACGCTTTTCCGTCATACTCGAAATCGCGAGAGCGGATTCTGAACCGTCTTGAACTCGTTCAAACCGGTTCGGGCCGCAGAGCATGGCACCGGCGCCAAGCGGTGTCAAGTCGAAGCTCATCCGTTTGCGGGCTGAAGCCAAGAGGCGTACTTTCGCTCGGCGACCACCCGCTTACCGCTAACCCCGAACCGCACAATGACCCATCTCACAGGCATCGACTACCTCCTGATGATCGTGTACTTCGCGGTCGTCCTCGTCGTCGGCTGGATGCTGCGGAGGTCGACGCAGACGAGCACGGACTTCTTCTTATCGGGTCGCTCTATCCCGTCGTGGGTTGCGGGGCTCGCTTTCATCTCGGCGAACCTTGGCGCGCAGGAAGTGATCGGAATGGGTGCGTCGGGCGCCAAGTACGGCATCAGTACCGCGCACTTCTACTGGATCGGCGCCATCCCGGCGATGGTCTTCGTGGGGCTGTTCATGATGCCTTTCTACTACGGCTCCCGCGCGCGATCAGTCCCGGAGTACCTGAAGCTGCGCTTCGACGAAAAGACGCGGAGCCTAAACGCGATCTCGTTCGCCGTGATGACGATCATGTCGTCGGGAATCTCGATGTATGCGATGGGCAAGCTGTTCAACCTGCTGCTCGGCTGGAGCTTCCACTTCAGCATGATCGTCGCCGCGCTGATCGTGCTCGCCTACATCTTCCTCGGCGGACTGACCAGCGCGATCTACAACGAAGTGCTCCAGTTCTTCCTGATCGTGTTCGGATTTGCGCCGCTGGTATTTCTCGGACTTCGTGCGGCGGGAGGATGGACTGGCCTCAAAGCGAAGCTCGCCGATGTCGCTGTGGGCCGCGGATTCGAATCTGGCGCACTCACGCATACGTGGCGGTACATGGCGGATTCGTCTCAAAATCCGATCGGCGTCGAGTGGTTCGGGCTGGCGATGGGCCTGGGGTTCGTGCTCTCGTTCGGCTACTGGTGCACCGACTTCCTGGTGGTGCAGCGCGCGATGGCTTCGGAGAACATGGCGGCTGCGCGTCGCACTCCGCTGATCGCGGCGATCCCGAAAGTCTTTTTTCCGTTCCTGGTAATTCTGCCCGGAATGATCGCCCTCGCCGTCGATTGGCATGCGACAGGCGGCGCCGGACCGATCTCGTCGATCGCCGGCGGTCAGGGAGTCATTCCGCCAAAAATCGATCCTGCAACCGGTGCCGCGCTGCTGGATCAGGCGGGACACGTCGTACTGGACTACGACCTTTCCGTGCCGATGATGCTGATTCGGTTCTTCCCGTCGGGAATGCTGGGCCTCGGGCTCACCGCGCTACTGGCGTCGTTCATGTCTGGAATGGCGGGCAACGTCACCGCGTTCAACACGGTGTGGACCTACGACATCTACCAGAGCCACATCAAGAAAGGCGCGAGCGACGAGCATTACCTGTGGATGGGACGCGCGGCGACGGTATTCGGAATCGTGCTGTCGATTGCGGCAGCGTACGTCGCGAATTCATTCAACAACATTCTGGATCTGCTGCAGCTGGTGTTCGCTTTTGTGAATGCCCCGCTTTTCGCGACCTTCGCGCTCGGCATGTTCTGGAAGCGGACGACCGGTCACGCAGCATTCATCGGCCTGTTGTCGGGAACTATTGCAGCGGCGATTCATCACGGGATGTCATTGGCGGCGGGTGCGACGCCGGGCGTCAAAGGTGGCTACTTCGGCGCACACATCATTTACCGCAGCGAGCTCGGCCAGACTTTCTGGACCGCGATCGCCGCGTGGGTGACGTGCTTCGTCGTGACCATCATCGTCAGCCTGATGACCCGCCCGCGTCCGGACGACGAATTGCGCGGACTGGTGTACAGCCTCACGCCAAAACCCTCGGAAGGCAATGTGGTCTGGTACGAACGCCCCAAGGTGATTGCCGTGCTCGTGCTGGCGATTGCGCTGCTGCTCAACATCATCTTCTTCTAGGAGACGCCGACCATGAGCGGAGCCGCTCGTTTCGATATTCGCCTTCCGATTGGGAGCCTGTTCCTCCTGCTCGGCGCTGTGCTCACCGTCTATGGGATTTCAACGCGGTCAGACTCCCAGCTTTACGCGCGCTCGGAGAATATCTCCATCAATTTGTGGTGGGGAATCGTGATGCTCGTTTTTGGCGCAGTGATGTTTTACTTCGGGAGGAGAGCGAAGGAGCATCCGTCAGTCTCCGCGGCGGGACAGGACACGGAGGTTCGCGAGCATCGGACGGGATTAGAGCGCGAGTAGCTTTGGATTGCGTACTCCGGACTAAGTGCATCGACAATCGCGGACTGATTGAGGACGAGGACCAAGACTGAACCGCCGAACGGAGGACGAGAACCTCCGATCCTCGATCCGGCGGTTGTCCTCGTCCGCGTTCTAGATTAGTCCGCGATTGTCGATGCACTTAGTCCGCAATACGAGTCCTCACCGAGTGACGCCAGCAGGAACTCTCAACGCTCCCGGCCGCCGATTAGCAGTAATCGATCGAATGAGCTGCACCTCTCGCTGATCGTACGGCTGTCCATTCGCCCTGAAGATGTCGTGGAACCACACCTTTGGCTCGGCGGTGTACTCGTTGTTCCACGAATCCCACGGATAAATCGTCTGCGTCTTTCCTGAAACGAATCCCCAATTGATCGCGCCGACATTTCGGCGCGCGAAGATCGGGAGAATCGCCTCGAAAGTGCTGTTGCGCGGGCGAGCCATGTACTCGGAGCAGATGATTGGTCTGCCGTAACGCTCCAGTGCGGTGATGAGTTTTTCCACGGTCGCGCTGTCGTCGTAGCTGTGGAAGGTGATGACGTCCGAATTCTCGAGCATGAATCTCGTCGCTGGACGCATCCGGGATGGATCGACGTAGTCACCGAGCCACGGCGCCGATGTCAGCGGCTGCGATGGATTCATCGCGCGTGCCCAGCCAAACGCCTTCCGCATTAGGATCAGAGTGAGCGCGGGCTTGTTGAGTGGCTCGTATGCGATGTACGCCGGCCGGTTGGTGTTGTCGGGCTCGTTGAAAATGTCCCACGCCACTACGCGTGGATCGTTCGCAAATCTGCCGACGACGCCCTGGACGTAAGGTCGTAAGGATTCGTACCGACTCGTGTCGGAGAGAATCGCGGCGCCCGGGCTCTGAACCCAACCTGAATTGTGCAGATGCGGGATCGGCTCGCGCTGTCGGCCGAGGTGCGGCAGTGGATCCCACACTGCGTCGAACAACACGAACATCGGCTTGATGTGATGCCGCTGCGCGATCGCCAGAAACTGATCCATGCGGCGCAGGAAACCCGCCGAGTCCTGCTGCCAAAGCAGGTTGTGCAGGAAGACGCGCATGGTATTGAAGCCGAGTGATTGAGCCCACCCGAGCTCACGATCGATGGTACGCGGATCCCAAGTCGCGGCCTGCCACATCTCGAGCTGGTTGATGGCGGTGCTCGGCGCGAAGTTGCTGCCGACCAACCATCCCGTCGATTGCCCCCAGGCGCGCGCGCGCTGCTGGGTCCACATCGGTCGACCAGGCAATCCCGCGTCGCCGAGCCGCGGCTGCGGGCGCTGGGCCGGAAGATCCGCCGCCGCGCACAGTCCGACCGTGAGAACGAATACAGCGATGCGCTGCCGCGTCATTGCTTTCATTGCGTCACTCCAAACTTGAAGACGGTGCGTGAGCGATACTGCTCTCCCGGACGCAGAATCGTGGACGGAAAGTTCGGATGGTTTGGCGAATCGGGATAATGCTGAGTCTCGAGCGCGAGGCCATAACGAAAGTGATAGACAGCGCCGCCTTTACCGGTGATGCTGCCGTCGAGGAAGTTGCCGGAGTAAAACTGGATGCCGGGCTCCGTGGTTGAGATCTCCATCGTTCGACCAGTTGTCGGTTCGACGACGCGCGCCGCCAGCACGAGGGCGGGCGCGGGCGCCGCGCGATTCAACACGAAGTTGTGATCGTAGCCGTTGCCGAAGCGAATTTGCGCGTTTTGGCGCTGATCCACTCGCTCTCCAATGGTGTGGGGCGTCCGGAAGTCGAACGGTGTCCCCTGCACAGGCATCATCTCGCCAGTCGGGATCAGCGTCGTGTCGACCGGCGTGATGGCGTCGGCATTGATTGTGAGCACGTGTCCGAGAATGTCGCGAGACGCGTTGCCAACGAGGTTCCAATACGAATGCTGTGACAGGTTGATCGGCGTTGCCTTATCCGTCGTCGCCAGGTAATCAACGATCAATCGATCGTCAGGGGTGAGAGTGTACGTAACCGTTGTCTTCAACGTGCCCGGATAACCTTCTTCTCCGTTGGCGCTCGTGTAATCGAGCGCAACGCCCTGTCCTTCCTGATTCTGAAATGGCTTCGCGTTCCACACGACTTTGTCGAAGCCGCGCAGTCCACCGTGGAGACTGTTGAGGCCATTGTTGACCGCAAGCGTGTAGGTCGCGCCATCAAGCGTGAAGTGTCCGCGCGCAATGCGATTCGCGTAGCGGCCGACGATCGCGCCGAAGTAAGGCGAGTTGGCGACATAGCCCGCGAGATTGTCGTAGCCGAGCACTATGTCGGCGAGGTGGCCATTACGGTCGGGAGTTTTGAGGGAGGTGATGATACCACCGTAGTTGGTGAACTGCACCTCGACGCCGTGCGCATTTCTAAGCGTGAACAATTGCGTGCTTTGTCCGTTCGCGAGAGTGCCGAAGCGAACGGAGTCGACGCCCTGACTCATGGTTGGCGAGCTCGATGGAGAGACGGTCGCGCACCCGCTGAGGAAAGCTGCGACAACGCACGTGAGCGCGGCTGAAGTGCGAGGCGATGTGATATCACTTCCTTCCATTTGCTCCTTCTCCTTCCGGTGAGTCGGTAAAAAGTACCACGCAATGCACGGGCGAGGATTGCCTTGCGTTGTGCAACCGGAATTGGCAGATCGCGGCTGAAAGGTGGCTCCCATCGTCGGCGACGCCCGATTCAGGGCCTTAACTCCGTCATTTCACGCTGCTTACCGGGGTAAACCCTTAGGCGTCTTTTGATATGAAATAGCCATGTTCTGGCTATCGCAATCCAACCGCTGCAGGAGAGTTAGAGTGTCGAATAGAAAAGGCTTCACCCTTATCGAGCTTTTGATCGTAGTCGTGATTATCGGTATTCTTGCCGCGATCGCGATTCCGAAGTTTGCCAACACGAAGGACAAGGCTTACGTCGCTGCGATGAAGTCGGACCTTCGTAACGTTGCAACGTATGAAGAGCAGTATGCCGCTGACAACCAGGGTGCGTACTTCTCGGGAACCGCGACGTCTGCGGCTCCGCTGCAAGGTTTTAGCGCTTCTTCGAACGTCACGATTGTCGTAACCGCAGTTGCCGGCCCGCCTCCGTCATGGAGCGCGACCGCGACGCACTCGCAGTCAGCCAAGACCTGCACGATGATCAACGGTGTGATCGCCTGCACCTGATCCACCGACTCAGCTTGAAACAAAAAACCCGGGAGAGATCCCGGGTTTTTTGTTTGGTCAGGGTCGCCGCCGCTTCAACCTGAAGGCGGCGCCGTCCCAAAGCTTGAACGGCCGGCCGCCGATCTCCACCACCTCGAGTCCATTCTCGGACGCAAGCGCACTCACCTCGCGCGAGTCGGATTCGTCATCCTCCGAATACGAATAGTTGAGAATGACCAGCTGTCCTCCTGCCTTCAGAACGCGAGCAGAATCAGATACGAATCGCTGGACGAGCGCGTAGCCGGATTGGCGGAGATAAGGGAAGCTGTCGACAGCAATGACGAGGTCGAACTTCTCGCCTGACACTGCACCGAGCCCATAACCGTCGCCTTTCATCACGGTCACGTTCTCGTACGGCGCACACCTCCGCTGCGCAGCCTTCACCATCTCGGCGGAGACGTCGATCCCGACCGCGCGGCGCACTTCGGGTGCGAGCGCGACGAGTAGTCGCCCAATCCCGCAGCCAACGTCGAGGATGTCGGATTGCCTGCTGACTAGTCGCCACTCGTGCAGCTGCGACACGATCTCCGCTGTTGCCTGGTCGAGCAGATCCGCGTTGCCAAGCGAATACAGCGCGACACTTGCCTCCTCCGATTGCTGAACCGACCAATCGAACAGGCGCTCGCAGAACGCGATCCCTTCTTCCACGCTTGGTGCGGGCTTGGACGAATCCATGTCGGCGCGCAACATCGCGGCGATGCGCCTGCACCCATCGATGTTGGTTTCCATCAAGTGCTCCAGCTCTCGTGCACGTCCCTGCGCCGCGAGGCCTTGCGCTGAATCGGCAAGATCGCGCGCAAAACCAGTGACCGCGCCGCGCACCGCATCAGCGTCCTCTGTTTCGATGAGCAGCTGCATCAGCGCGACAGGCGCCGAGAGCTTGCCATCGACACAACGCGACAGGATGTCCGACAGAGCGGGATCGATTGCGCTCACGGCACTAACCCCAGTCGCCGCATCTCGGCCATATCGCGCTCGATCAGGCGAACGCCGATGTCATTTCTATAGCGCGCATTGGGAATCACCACTTTGCGCACTCGGTCGTACGCCAACTGGCGCGCAGCTTCGATCGATTTCGCCACTCCGGTAACGACTACTATGTAGCCGATCATCCCGGCGGTCACGAGCTGGCCATCCCGCGTGTCGACCTCTCCGTAGTGCAGGGAATCAGAGTCTTCATTGCTCATTTTCTCCGCAAAGCAGATTGGGCTTCCTTTGCCCAGTGCCTCGTAGCCGTGGCGGTAGGGAAACGGCGGTACGGTCATCACCACTCCGACGGAATATCCGTCGTGGGTGCCGAATTCTTTCCCATCGCGCGCTATCATCGAGCGAAAAAGCTCATGCCACCCGCAACGGTGCAGTGAGTCAAGAATCGGAAAGCCCGGATAACCGAAGCGGCAAGTGAACTCGAGTGGCCAGATGCCATCGTCGTTCACGATGGTGTTGAGGTTGATGTAGCCGCAGTAACCCGACTCTTCGAGCAGCGGCGCCATGCGTCCCAGCGTTCGCTCGAACATTCGCTCGGCGCCGCGATAAGTCACCACGGTTCCCATTTCGCCGGTGAGCTCGCCGATATCGCCGGGGAAGAAGCGCTTGTGCTCCCAATCCAGATTGGCGGGCGACAGGAATTTCTCGCCGTCGAAGAAAGCACCGACACCAACTTCGACTCCCGCGAGATGGTCCATCAGCACGAACGAAGGCGGCCCGTCACTCGGCAACGTGCGCGCGATCGCGCGCAGCATCGCGATCATGTCATCACCGTTGTTCATCACCCCGACGTAGGAGCGAGTGGATGACCACTCGCTGCCATTGAGCTTGAACACGTAGCGGCCAGGCTTCCGCTGGACGAAGTCAATTGCGTCGTCGAAGCGCGAGAACTCGTGCGACGTCGCAGTTGGCAAACCGAGCTCGCGCAGGACGGCCTGACCAAAAGCACGATCGTTCTCCAGGCGATCGCCGAAGGCGCTGCCACCGATGACGTTGAATCCGTCGCGGCGGAGCTCGTCCTGGGTCTCACCGAGCGAAGCAGTCTCGATCAGAACGACGCCGTCGGGTCCCGCGGCGCGCACCCACTCCAGCTCGGATCGCCAGTCGTCGGTGAACTCGAGCATGTTGCGCATGATGTCGTGCGCTTCGTCATCGTCCGCATAAACGCGCACCTCGTGTCCCGCCGACTGGAGGCGCAGATACATGTCGCCGAGGTCGACTGTATCTCCAACGCCGAGGAATCTCATGGTGTGGAAAGCGCCGGGCGCGCGGGGACGCCGTGAAGCATCACACGCAGCTGTAGCTCGTCCCAACGATCCAGGAGGTATCGATGCAGCCCGGGTACGCCGTCACCGGATCGCGAGCTAAGAGCTGAGATCCCGTGAACCGCAAAGTCTTTACACAGTTGTGGGAGGAGTGAGATCGGGGCCCGCACGCTGGAGCGTGATGCACTGTCACTTGCCTCTCGTCTGCGGAACGAGGCTGCGAACAGCAAATACGAAAACCGCGCTGCACCATCGGAGGCAATCACCTTCAGCGTGTCGGAATCTTCGTTGATATAACAATCGTCGAGATCACGCAGGTAATTGTGCACCGAGCCGGAATACTCGCCGTCGGCGATCGCAGTCACGAACAGATCCACCATCTCATAACCAGCCTGGTCGGCGGCAGCGGCAATTCCCACCGGATCGGAGAGGCTGCACCAGGAGAGAGCGAGGGAGTCCGGCCGGAGCTCACGCGTGAGGTCGAGCGTGCGAAGAAGGTGAGCAGTTCCGTGCGACCCCGCCCCGGCCTCGAGCTGCATCGTCGTTCCCGGCGGCTCGGGTACGTACGGTGGATTACAGACGAGGAGCTGCGGCTGCTCGTTTTGCAGCAGCGCCAGTGTCTGCGGCGACCACAGATCGGAAACCGCGAACCGCGCCCGATTAGCGAAGCCGAGCAATCTCGCGTTTTGCCCGGCAATCACCGCGGCTTCCGGATCGACGTCGAGGCCCAGCAAAGTCGAGCCGCCCGCCGACCGGCCACCGCCTGGCCCCAGCAGGTAAAAACCGACGAGACCGCTTCCTGATGTAAGCTCCGCGATGCGGATGCCGCCCCGGGTCGAAGAGGGGACGAGGCTCTGCGCTGATTCTGCGGCGCACACGCAAAGGAGCGTGTCTTCGGGAGAGAAGAACGCACTGAAAGTGAAGGGAGGCACGAACGCGTTGAGGCGCCACGCCTCGCTGAGAAGCGACTTCACCGCCAAAGGGCTTACGTCTTGCAAAACACGCGACACGGCAGAACGAATTGCAAGCAGTGAACCGGCCCCCTCGGCCGACCCGACTTCATGCTGAAATCAATCGAATTACCAACAGTCGCAGTTGTCAGACGCACGGCCGGTGAGCCAACGTCCTCCGACTCGCTCGCCGCTCGGCTCGGCGCTCTGCTCGATTCGCCCGATCTCGGCGCCACGCTCGATCAGGATGTCGGCCTCGAGGAGCGGCTGATTCATTTGGCGAGAGACCTGGGCGTCGCTGCTTATCCCCACGACAAAACCACTGATCGGCGCAGTGCACCGTGGATTGACCACGCGGCTCGCTCCGATTTTCATCGTGCCCTGCTCGTTCTTTATCAGCAGCATGTTCAGATTGCGCCGACCGGACGAAACAGCTACCAGTTCCATCCGTTCGTTTGCCGGATGATGCAGGAGCTCGAGCGGCCGTGGGAGAAAGAGCTGCTGCGTCGCGCGCATCGCGAGGTTGCGCTAAAGCCCGACGATCTCCCTTCCGACCCAGCGGCTTTCGCGCAGTGGTATCAGCTCGCCGCGTTCAATCATCCACTTTACGAGCACGATCTTTACGCGTTCCTGGCGTCAGAGGCGACGCGCACTCAGCTCGAATGGTTTCTCAGGATGGAATGCGCGGGTGAAGCGGCGTTCGACGATCTTGTCGCTCTCGCTCAGGTCGGTACGCGCGGCGAAGTGAAGATGGAAATGGCGGCCAACTATTGGGATGAGATGGGACGAGGCCGTCATCAGGCGGTCCACACTCATCTCTTCCATCAATTGATCGACGACCTGGGTATCTCCGCGCCCGACGCGAGCGAGCTGCCGTGGGAAGTTCTGTCGGGGATCAATCTGATGATCTGGAGCTGCATCCACCGCCGCAACGTTTTTCGCGCCCAGGGTGTGCTTGGTGCGGTGGAATTACTGGCGCCACAGCGTTGCACACGAGTCGTGCACGGGGCGACGCGGCTTGGCATCCGCAAAAAGACTGTCGTCTACTACGGCGCGCACGCGATCATCGACATCGGCCACGCCGAGGGTTGGCTGTCACACGTCGTGGAGGCGCAGGTGAGAGAGTTTCCGGATTCGCGAGTGGGAATCGCGGAAGGTCTGCTGGCACGCGCCGACGCGAGTCTGGATTACTTCGACTATTGTCTCAGCGGTTGCCAGACGCGTTGAGTCAGTTCTACTGGCGGGAACGATCTCGACGCTGGATCCACAGTTCGCTGGCCGCAAGAATGGCGGTCATGGCTGACGCCGTGCCGAGCATGATGAGCGTCCACACCCAGAAAAATTGTCCGCTGGTATTGGCAATCCTTCCGCCGACCATTCCTCTCCCGCCCATGTGAACGACAAGCACGGCAGATCCAAACAGCCCGCCGATGAGCATGAGTATGTATCCGGCTCGCCGGGTGCCGAGCAGGAGCGGGCCACACAGCCAGACGATGAGAATACCGATCCCGCCGATGCTGGCGGTGGTTCCCGATTCCAGCCCGCGCGAGATCTCGTCGGACCAGTGAATTATGAAGAGCAGCGGTGAAAGCACCGCCGTGACAGTCAAGATTGCGTTGCGTTTCATTGGAGCTCCCTTGTCAGGTTCCATGGGTTCAGGCGCTGGCGCGACGTTTTTTCGCTGCTGACTTCTCCGACTCGAACCGCAGAATGTCGCCTGGCTGACAGTCGAGCACTTCGCAGATTGCCTCGAGAGTCGAGAAACGCATCGCGCGGGCTTTGCCGGTCTTGAGAATCGAGAGATTGGCGAGAGTCATGTCGACGCGTTCCGCGAGCTCGGTGAGAGTCATCCGCCGTTGGTAGAGCAGGTCGTCGAGTTTGACGGTGATCGCCATCTCAAACCGTGTATTCGAGGTCTTCGCGCATCAGCGTGCCCTCGGCGAAGACGCGGGCGAGGAGAAATGTGAGCAACACCGCCAGCCAGCCGTTGATCGAAAAGCCGGCGCTGACATGGAGCGGATGCTCTTTCGTCGAAACGTGTTTGGCGATGCCGCCGATAACGAGACTGAGTATTTGGAGAGCGAGCAGCGCCCACGCGATCGTCTGCAGCCGATACGCGTTGGCGGCGACGAACGGATCGCCCGCGCGCACTGTCCTGACCATCGCCAGCAGTCGCTTGAGGACGATGTCGTTGATCGGCGTCGCGATGACGCCAATTGCGCCGATGGCCTGCAACCCCATGATCAGCCGATCTGCTTCCGACGATGGAATCAGATCGAGCGCACTGATGATCCAGTCTCTGGTTGGCATCGCGACCAGCAGCACCACGATCGAGACGCCGATGACCCAGTTGATGACGATGAGGATGCGCAGCGTCATGTACGCGATCGGGAGCGCTGCGGATTGTCGAAGTCTGGCCGGCATGTTTATCGCCTATCGATAATATCGATTATCGATAAGGCATAGCTGGCGCTGGGTCAAGTAAAATCTTTGGGGGTGCTCGGAAATCTTCACCGATTTGTAATCTCAGGCTCATCTCGAGCTAACCTGGTGGTGCTAATGTCGTCGCACTCTCATCCGGAGCGTCGAGTGCGCCGATGGACTCACGAAGTCTCGCCCACAGAGCGATGGATTCGCCGCAGCGTCATCGCTCTGGTGCTGGTGATGTACGTCATTCCCGGGTTGTTCTCATCGTACCGGGCGTGGGTGCAGATCCACAGCCTCGAGCTGATCGTGCCGCGCCCGAATCTCCGGGTCGGCGACACCGTGCGGGTGAACACCGTGAGCTGGGCACGCACGTGGGTCGACGTCGACCTCGTGCTCATTCAGGGGTCGCGCGCGGACACCCTGGCGTGGCACGAGATCCCGAAAAATCACAACGCCAGTATCGACCCACGCTGGCGTCGGGACTCGATGAACGTCGTGATGCTGCCTTCGATCTTACGGGGCTTCGCTCAAGGACCTGCGACTATTCGAGCGAAGGCCATCGGCGGACCGCAGTGGCTGCGAACTCCGCCTCCCCTCATTCGCGAATATTCGGTGCAGCTGACTCCGGCTTTACTCGACGCAGGTAATGGTCACGTGCTGCAGCCGGACGACCCTGGACGCGGATTTCGATGAGCGGTTGGAAACCACGAGTAGCAGGTGTGAGTTGCCAATACTCACCTATGGCTGACGCGGTAAGTGGTAGGAGTAGCGTAGGTGCCAGAGAACAGGTTAGCTCGGAGCTAACTGGTACCAGGTACCTGTGCTACTCGCACCCCTCACCGCGTCAGCCATAGGTGTTGTACTGCCGCTCTCACCTCACATCAATCAACTGTCCCTGTTTCATTCGCAGTACGATCCGCTTCACGTTGCTGAAGTCCTCGATGGGATCCCCCGCGAGTACCAGAAGGCTCGCTTCGTATCCCGGCGCCAGCTTGCCGATCTTCCGCCGTGGGAAGATTGCGTGCGCGGTCTCCTCGGTCCACGCGCGCAGCAGCTCAGCGTTGGTGAGCACCCCTAACTTCGAGAGCCACATCGCTTCGGGGACCGATGTCGTGCGATAGGAATCGCTGCCGACGATGATCTTTACGTGATGTTTCTTCATCATCGCAAGATTGAGTGAATCGAGCTTGATGAAGCGGGCAAGGAGGGCAGTATCCGGCAACCCATCCGGCCCGCTGAGAGTGGTGATGACGTACACCCCGCCCTTCGCCGCCAGCTCGGCGTCGGCGTCGGTCATCAGAAATGGAGCGAAGTCGGGCAGCTGGGTTTTCTCATTGCCCCGGAATCCGGGTGTGTGACCGATCTGATCGACACCGGCCACGAGTGCGTTGTGGAAATCAGCCGCTGTCTCGATGTGGGTCATCACGCGCAAACCGGCGGCGTGCGCGCGACGGACGATCTCTGGCAGCAGTGACGGATTCAGTCCGCGCCAGTTGAAGAACGCGCTGTCCGACTTCCGCCGCTCGTACTCCTCCGAGTAGAGAAGCATCGTCTTGATGAAATCAGGATGGCTGGCCAGGATCTGCGGCCATTTGCGATCGAGATCGGCGCGATCGGCAATCGTCCACAAAAAACCACTCGTCGAATTGCTGTCGGTCGCGAGCATCGCCCCGCGACCGAGGTTGCGCAGGAACAGCCCCATCGGATGACCGCCGGGTCCGGTCAGTGCCGCGTTAGAGAAAATCGCGTCGATTCCGGTGGGAACGTTGATAAAACCAACGAGCCCGGAGCGCGCGCGCAGCACGTTGGCCGGGTTCTGAACGTAGAAGACGCCGTCGCGAAAATATTTGTCGACGACGACGCGAGCGGCGGCCGCAGTCGTCGCGTCGACGTTGTGGTTGTGCGCTTCACCGAATGGCGGAACGACGTAGCCGCGGTTGAGATCGATGACGGTGTCGACACGCGCCGGTTTGTTCTCCGCAAAGAACCCGTCGACGCTGTAAATGGTGCGATCGACGAATCTGGTGCCGTCGAACCATTGACCGTTGCGAAGCTCGATCGTGCGGGAGCCGGCAACTGGTTGGTTGTAGGCAGTGGTTCTCGGCGAGGTGCAACCTGCTGACGCCAGACATACGGTCAGGGCAAGGGCGCAAAGCTTCGTTTTGTGTGGAGCGAGCATTGGTTGTCTCGAATGAAGATGGGCAACTGGTCTTTTTATTGAATCTGCTCAATGTCGAACCGCTGACACGCAGGAGCAATGCAATGGAAGAGGCTACACAGGACGCGCGCGCCCAGGATCACGCTGAGCGCGAATCGACCCTCGCACAATTCGAAGAGTGGATCGAGAAGCCGATGCAGGTGCTTGGCTTTATCTGGCTAGGCTTGCTCATCCTCGAGTTTACGCGTGGGCGATCGACCCTCGTCACCGTACTGAGCACCATCATCTGGATCATCTTCATCGTCGAGTTCGTGCTGCGGATGATCCTCGCGCCCGATAAGAGTGACTACCTCAAACACAACTGGCTGGTAGTAATTTCGCTCGTCGTGCCGGTGCTGCGAATATTTACGGTGTTCAGCGCGCTGCGGTTTCTGCGCGCGGCTCGAGTGGTACGTAGCATCCGACTGGTGCGCGTCGTCAGCTCACTCAATCGCGGCATGACCGCGCTCGGCCGCAGCATGGGACGGCGCGGCCTCAAATACGTTCTCGCGCTTAGCACGCTCATCACCTTCGGCGGCGCGGCCGCGATGTACTACTTCGAGAAGGGCGCGACGGGCGATACGATCACCAACTACGGTTCCGCGCTCTGGTGGACCGCGATGATCATGACGACGCTTGGCTCCGACTACTGGCCGAAGACGGGCGAAGGTCGGGTGCTGTGCATCATGCTGTCGTTCTACGCGTTTGCGGTGTGGGGGTACGTCACCGCGTCACTCGCTACTTACTTCGTCGGCCAGGATGCCGACGACGATCGGGCAGAGATTCCGGGTAAGAAGGAGATCGAAGGATTGCGGGCAGAGCTGGCCGGGCTGCGTAACGATATTCGGGCTTTACGACAAACTGCAGCCTGAATGCAGCTGCCAGGTGTGAGGAGTGAATACCCATCTACGGTTAACGCGGTGAGAGGTGAGAGTAGCACAGGTGCCAGGAACCAGGTAGCTCTGAGCCAACCTGGTACCAGGTACCTACGCTACCCTCACCTCTCACCGCGTTAACCGTAAGTGAGTACTACCTCCTCTTACCTCACAACCACGAAGCTACTCCACCGTGATGACCGCACGCTCCACGATGATTCTTGGCGTGCGAATAGAGCCCGTCCTTGCACTTCGCGATGGCGCCGGTGGGATCGTTGTCGTCAGCGGCGCCTGATCCGACCTTCGTCGCTGCTGGGGCGGCGCGTGTGGATCTTGGCGCACTCGCCGACTTTGGTGCTACCGCCGTTCCGGGGGCCGGGACTACTGCGCCGGTGCTTGCCGAGTTGGTCGTCGCTGCTTTGACGCCACCGTGATGCGAGCACGCGCCGCGGCCGGTGTTGGTCGACGTGCTGCCGTCGGCGCAGGTGACGACAGCAACGGTGGCGCCCTTCGTCGCTTTCGCATCAACCTTTGCTGCTTTGACTTCTTTCTTTACGACGGCCTTCGTCTTGGCTGTCGCTTTCTTGCTGACGCCGCCGTGACCGGAGCACGCGCCCTTTCCCGACGCGGCGGAAGTCGTCCCGTCTTTGCAGATCGTCGCCGTCGATTGCGCGTAAGCAGAATCGATTGCGACAAAGCCGAGTGCGAAGACCAGCGCCGCCAAATAGCGAGTATGAGGTTTCACCGTTTCCTCCGAATGGGTCTTCCATTTTGAGGCGATGCGATGTGCCTCGCAAGGAAACGATGTTGCGTGCCGACGAAACTGTAATCCGGCTGTCAGTTTTCGCGAGGTTAGTCAGCCCTTCGCCACGCTAATTATCCGGCGAATGAATGCGACTTTGATCGAATCGCAGAGCGCGCGGTTCGCGCGCCGGAGATGTCGTGTAGCCGACCTAGAATCGGAAGACAAAATCCACAAACGGAAATCCAATCGAGTTGCTTCCCGAGATGTTGAACAGCGCGAGATCCGTGGTCAACTTCTCACCCATGAATCGAAGGCCGAACGAATAAAGGATGTTGTCGTGGGAAACCGGGAGCAGGTAATTCTCGGTGACGAATCCGATTCTCTTTGAAAGCCTCACTTCACCCCCGACCAATCCAACCGGTCTGCTTTCGATGTCTCCGCCCGCGAAACCGTAGCCCGCGCCAAAAGTGAGGCTCGCGTTGCCATCGCCAACAGTCCCTACACCATAGTAGACGCCGCCGACCTCGCCACTTCCGCCGGTGCCTCCGGCGAGGAGCACCCGGCCGCCACGTGAAATTTGTCGCTGAGGCTCGCGCCAATCTTCGGTGTGAAATAATAGACCTGCTCATCAAAGCCGAGCGGTAACAGCGATACACCGCCGCCAAGGGTGAGGTTGTCGCTCACACCCACCGCTACGCCGGGAAAAAACACCTCGTAATCCGATAGATATCCTTCGCCCTTCTTCAGCATTTGGCCGGTTGGCGCGAAGAAAAGTCGAGTCGCGTTCGGATTGGGGAACCAGTACTCGCCTTCGTGAATTTCGACAGTCGCGATTTCCTTGACTGATCGCACCGCGCCGACGGGCAGTTGCATCGTCGCGCCGGCGTTGGACCGAAAGGTCAGGGAATCGCCGCTCAGCACAACGACCCGACCGAAAACTGTCGAGCCATCGCTGAGCGTGAGGATCTGGAGGTGCGCGCTGTCGGCGGGCACGAGCTGCGCGCGCAAGGAAGAGTCAGCCTGGGCGTTCGCCGCGGACGTGCAGACGAGCACGGTGGAGATACCGACGAACGTGGTGCGCAGGTAGCGTGTGATTCCTTTCATCGGCGTGGGGTTAGGAGTTAGCCAACGAGAGCCGGTCGCTTTACACCTGCACAAGATCGGATTTTGCTGATTCAGCTCTATCCGTCAAATGACGTAGCTGCTTTTCGGAGCTAGTATTCCCAGGTAATCGCCTTCGCTACCCGCCAACTGGAAGCTTCAATGACTCCGCAGACGATCGACACAGAATCCCAGGCCTCGCCGGCCGAATTGCTCTATCCCGACGCCGACTCCGAGCTCTCGACCACGCGTCGCATGCTCGAGCGCGTCCCTGATGGCAAGGAAGACTGGAAACCGCATCCCAAGTCGCGCTCGCTCGGTGAGCTTGCGAATCACATCGCGCAGCTCCCCGGATTCGGCATCATGCAGTTGACGCAGGACGAATTCGACGGTGCGAGTCGGCCGCCGTCGCCGAACATCGCCAGCACCGCCGAGCGTCTGAAGATGTTCGATCAGGTCAGTGGCGAGTTCAAGCGACAGCTGAAGAATCTGACTTGGGAGCGCGCGCAGGCGCCGTGGTCGCTCAAGATCCAGGGGCGCACCGTGATCAGCGCGCCGCGCGCACAGATTCTCCGCTCAGTTTACTTCATGCACGCAGCGCATCATCGCGCGCAGCTCGGCGTGTACCTGCGGATGCTCGACGTTGCGGTGCCGTACTCCTATGGCGATAGCGCGGACGAGCGGCCGCCCATTTCGCAGGCCGACGGCTCGCGATAGTTAGGAGGGGCGAGGAGTGAATACTCACTTATGGTTAACGCGGTGAGAGGTGAGAGTAGCGTAGGTACCTGATCCAGGTGAGCTGAGGAGCTAAACCTGGTCCCTGGCACCTACGCTACACTTACCTCTTACCGCGTTAAGGATAGGTGGGTAGTAACACTCACCACTGGACTCAGATTGCTGCGGCGCTTTTACGGCAGTTTCTGATAAAAGAATCGGTCGGTGGTGTACCCGTTGACGTAAATCGCCCGGCCGATGGTGCCGAGTCCGAACACTGTTACACCTTTGTCGGTCGGACTCTCGTAGGTCGACCGATTCATGAATGCGCCCTGAAATGTCTCCGTCGCGTTCGGGTACGCTTTCGTCGCGGTCGCGAACGCGCCTTCGATCTTGCCGTCGCGCAGGGTAAACTCGCGCATGATGCCGTCGCTGAGCTGCTCGTGGCCGATGCCGGTAAAGCTTCCGTCGCTCTTCACGTTGAGCTCGAGCTGCATTTGCAGATCGGGGACCTCGTACTTGCCTGAATAGTCAGCGGGATTCGGCAGGACGGCGGGCTTGCTCTCGACCTTCAGGTATTTCTCTTTCTTGATCCCGTGCTTTTCCTTGCTCAGGCTTTTGAATTTGCTGAACGAAGCAGCGATCGCGCTGCTCTTGGCGTCAGCGGTTGCGCGAGTCTGAGCGGGGAGCGAGGAAGCGGCGAATGTGGCGGCGGCGAGAGCGGCAGGAAATAAGAGTCTCATCGGGATTCCGGGCTGGGTACTTACTAAGACAGCCGTGAGCCCAAAAGCGTTGAGCGGCCACTACTCGCATTCGGGGTTAACGCGGTAAGAGGCGAGTGTAGCGTAGGTGCCAGGAGCCAGGTTTAGCTCTCAGCTGACCTGGTACCAGGTACCTACGCTACTCCCACCTCTCACCGCGTTAAGGCTAGGTGGGCACTTCCCACTCGCACCTCACGCCTCGAGTTCCTGCGGTTTGTGAGCCTGCTGCAGCTTCTGCTGCAGGATCGTCGGCGCGGGTTCGTAGTGCGAGAATTCCAAGGAGTACGACCCTCGCCCCGCAGTGATCGACTTCAGTCGGGCAGGGAACTGCTCGAGCTCCGACAAAGGGGCCTGCGCCGTCACCTGCACGAATCCCGGCCTCGGCGAATCGGATCCTTTGATCTGCCCACGATGACCTGACAGCTCCCCCGCGATATCGCCCATTTTATCTTCGGGCGCGACAATCTCGACGTCGACGATCGGCTCCAGCACGATCGCGCGCGCCTTGGCCAGCGCATCGAGAAAAGCTTTTCGACCGGCTGCCTGGAACGCGACGTCCTTTGAATCGACGGGGTGCGTCTTGCCGTCGTAAACGATCACGCGCACGTCCTGGAGCGGGAAGCCGGCGATGTAACCGTGCTCGAGAACCTGGCGCACGCCCTTCTCTACCGACGGAATGAACTGGCGCGGGATCGTTCCGCCTTTCACGGCATCGACGAACTCGAATCCTTTGCCGCGTGGCAGCGGCTCGACGCGCAGGTACACTTCACCGAATTGCCCGGCGCCACCAGTCTGCTTCTTGTGGCGATTGTGTCCCTCTGCTTTCGCGACGATCGTCTCGCGGAACGGAATCGACGGCGGCTTGGTGTCGAGCTCGATCTTGTACTGCGATGCCATCTTGTCGAGAATCGCCTTGAGGTGCATCTCGCCCAGCCCGCGCATCACGGTCTCGTTGGTCTGGGCGTTGTGCTCGATGCGGAAGCACGGATCTTCCGCCGAGATCTTGTGCAGCACGTCGGAGACCTTCTGCTCGTCCTTGTGATTCTTGGGCGTCACCGCCAGACCAAACACCGGCAGCGGCAGCTCCAGCGGCCGCGCGTGCAAATTTGCGTCGTCGGCGGAATCGTGCAGGATGTGATCGAACTGAATCTCTTCGATGCGCGCGATCGCGACGATGTCGCCGGGCAGCGCTTCGTGCACCTCAGTCTGCGTTTTGCCCCGCAACGTATATAGATGGCCCGGTCGAATCGGCTTGCGACTGTCGCCGATATACAATTGCATGTTCGGCGTTAGTCGACCTTGATGCACGCGGCACACCGCAATGCGTCCGATGTAGGGATCGGATTCGATTTTGAATACGTGCGCGAGTGCGTGCGCTGACGGATCGGGAGCTGCTTTGAGTGGGACCGGATCACCGCCTTCGACAGGAAGACTCAGATAAACCGGCGGATTTCCTTCGAGCGGATTTGCGAGCAGCTTCACGATCACCTCGAGCAGCTCGCTGACTCCAGCGCCCGTCCGCGCGGACGTGAACACCACGGGAATCAAATGCCCCTCGCGCAGGGCCTGCTCGAGGGGCTCATGTAGTTCTTCGGGAGTAACCTCGCCTTTCTCGAGGTATTTCTCCATCAGGCTCTCGTCGACTTCAACCACCTGTTCGACGAGCGCCTTGTGGGCTTCATCCACACTCGAGAAATCCGCCTCCCCGTCGGGCGCGAAAAAGCAGTCAGAGACTTTCGTTCGATTTCCTGAGGGCAGATTGAGCGGCAGACATTCCTTGCCGAAGATCTCCTGGATCTGACCCAACAGCGCCGCGCAATTGACGTTCTCGCCGTCGATCTTGTTGACGATGATCAGGCGGTCGAGGCCGCGCTTTTGTGCGACCTGCATGTAGCGGCCCGTCATCATCTCGATGCCGTTCACGGCGTTGATCACGATCGCCGCGGTCTCGACTGCTGCCAGAGCGGGCAGCGAATGTCCGAGAAATTCCGGATAACCTGGTGTGTCGAGGAGGTGGACGCGGGTTGGGTCACCGCCATTCTTTACTTCGAAGCTCGCCACCGAGAGCTTGAGCGTGTGCTGCGCCTGCTTTTCGAGAGGACTGTAGTCACCTACTGTAGTCCCTCTTTCTACTGAACCGGCCGAGGCTATTGCTCCTGCCTTCGCGAGCAGCGCCTCGGCCAGAGTAGTCTTGCCGCTGCCCGCCTGACCGCACAGTGCGATCGTCCTCACATTGTTGATACTGGTCGGCATTCCGCCCTCCTGTCTCTTGCTGTGAGTTAGCTCGGAAACCCGAAAGAGGGAAGACGTGGGCGGGGGCAAGGCCCGAACGGTATTTTATGGGCCAACTCAGCGGGGAGCTCGACTGAACGGAAGACCGGTCGGAGATCTCGGCGAGCGGCTGCAGCGCGCGCTCGGCGAAGGCTACGAAGTCACGGATGATTTGGGTGGTGGAATGGCGCGCGTCTTCGTGGTGCGCGAGGTCGCCCTTGGCCGCCAGATCGTCGTCAAGGTTCTGCCGCCGGAGCTCGGCGCTGGACTCAACATCGACCGGTTTCGTCGCGAGATCCAGCTGGCGGCGCGACTGCAGCATCCGCACATCGTGCCGCTCCTCTTCGCCGGCTCGAAGGATGATCTGCTCTACTACGCGATGCCGCTCGTCGAAGGAGAGACTCTCCGCTCGCGACTGAAACGCTCGGGTGAGCTGCCGATTGCCGATACCGTACGAATTCTGCACGACGTCGCCGATGCGCTCGAATACGCACATCGACAGGGAGCTGCGCACCGCGACATCAAGCCTGAAAATATTCTGCTCTCCGGCAACCACGCGCTGCTTACCGATTTCGGAATTGCAAAAGCGGTGAGCGATGCCGGTGACATCAGCCTGACCGCGGTCGGTGTCGCAATCGGGACACCCGCGTACATGGCGCCCGAGCAGGCGATGGGATCGGAGACGACGGATCAGCGCGCGGATATCTACGCAACTGGCGTGGTCGGCTACGAAATGCTGGCGGGGATGACGCCGTTCTTTGGCACTAGTCCACAGCAGCTGATGGCGGCGCACCTCAGCGAGCCTGCTGCTCCAGTTACGAAGTATCGGCCCAACGTTCCGCCGTCCCTCGCCGCGGTTATCATGCGATGCCTCGAGAAGCGAGCAGCGGACAGGTTCCAGACGGCGAGAGAGCTGTGCTCGCAGCTCGAGACAGTTGTGACGCCGAGTGGTGGTATAGACACCTCGGTAACGGTTACCGCTCCGGCCATCAATCCACGGACAGCATCGGGCGAGTCGCCAAACGCGACACCGCGGTACATCCCCTCTCTCAACGACACGCTCGCCCATGGCTCACCGCGAGTTGTGACGCCGAGCGCGCATGCTGTCGCCGCCGGGCCCGCCAGTCGACCGGCTGGTAAGCGTCGAAGAACCATCGCTCTCGTCGGCATCGTCGCGGTGCTGCTGATCGCGAGCCTGATTGCGAGTCGGTATCTTACCGGTGGCGAGCCCGAGTTCGAGGTGGGAAGCACGAGGCAGCTCACCAACGATCTCGGGCTCGAGATCACGCCCGCATTCTCGCCCGACGGCAAGATGATAGCGTACGCCGCGGGATCGCCGGGTCGCACGAGCATCATGGTGAGACACATCGGCGGCGGCGATGCGATTCATCTCGCCGAGGGTCTGGCGCCTCAGTGGTCGCCGGACGGTTCGAGACTGGTGTACGCTGACACAGCGGGGATTGCATCGGTTCCGGTTCTTGGCGGGACGCCTCAGCGACTGGTGCGCAATCCGGACAAGGAATACTCGGTGAGTCCGGCGTGGTCGCACGACGGAAAGCATCTCGCTTACGCGCAGGTGCGCACCATTGGCGGATTCGGCTCGATCTGGATCGCCAACGCCGACGGCAGCTCGCCGCGCAAACTTCGCGACGGCAACGAACCGAACGCTCTGTCATGGTCGCCAAATGACGACCGACTCACCTTTGTCGAAGGAAATCTGCTGTACGTCTATTCGGCGGTGCAGTTTGGAAACATGGCGCCGTCGCGAGTGTGGATCATTGGCAGTGACGGCGCCAATGCGACTCTACTTACTGATTCACTGAAGCAGACCGTAAGTCCGGTGTGGTCAGCGGATGGCGACGGCGTTTTCTACGTTTCCAACGCGCGCGGCGGCAGAGATCTCTATTACCAAAGTGTGAAAGGAACGAAAGCCGACGGTGTTCCGTTGCGACTGACGTCGGGACTCAAGATTCACGGCATCGCCACGACGGCGCCAAACCGAATCGCCTATTCCGCGTGGACGACGAATGTCGGCATCTGGTCGCTACCATTTCCGCGCCCGGGACCGGTGTCGGTGACGTCGGCGCATTCAATCATGTCGACGACGGAAAGCATCGAGGTCGTTCGATTGAGTCCTGATGGCCAGTGGCTGGCATTCGATTCCGATCGGTCGGGCAACGCGGACATTTACAAAATGAAGGTCGACGGAACGGGGCTGCAGCAGTTGACCAACAATCCGGCCGACGACTTCAGGCCGTCGTGGTCGCCCGACGGAAGTGAGATCGCGTTCCATTCGTGGCGTAGCGGCAGTCGCGATTCCTATGTGGTTGGTGCCGATGGCTCGCGCGAACGAGTGATCGCATCGGGCCCTGCGCATGAATTCAGTGGCACGTGGTCCCCCGACGGAAGTCAGATCGCCTTCGAATCGGATCGGACGGGCCAGATCGAGATCTACGTCGTGCCGGCGAAAGGCGGTGAACCCCGTCGACTGACGACCGGTGGTGGCAGTCTCCCGCGCTGGTCGCCCGACTCGAAGTTCATCGCGTATACGATCACTGCGACGAACACCCCGGGCGTCGCGCCGGAAGCGCCGTTGAGAGTGATCCCCGCGGCGGGTGGACCTGTGCGCGCGATTCCCGTACCTGCTTCGTTCGGTCAGATGGTAGCGATCGAGGGATGGAGCGCCGACGCGAAGAAGCTGTACTTCCGCGTGATCGCTGCCAATGGTGATCGCAACATCGCAGAGGCGCCGATTGACGGAGGTGCGCCATCGACTCTGGTGAGGTTCGACGACCCGGAGCGGCGACCGTTCAATCCATTCTTTACGACCGATGGCAAGACGATCTACTTCACGCTCGGCAGGCATGAGGCCGACTTGTGGGTGATGGATCTCAACCGGAAATGATTCGGACCTTCGTGGTGATAGTGACGGCGCTTTTCACATTCGCGCTTGCTTCGCAGGGGCAAGCGGCTGGGCGAATTGGTGTTGAGCCGGGAGCGTCGATCCGGTTTCAGATCTTTGGCGACTCTTCGTTTCGCACCGGCTTTCTATCTCGCTTTACTCCGGATTCGATGGTGGTCGAGCGCTGCCCAACTTGCTACGGTCGCCTGAGGTATGGTCGGGGTGAGCTCGCGAGGCTCGACGTGTCGAAGCGAACGGATCCCGGATCGCGCGCGCTTACAGGCTTCGCGATTGGGGGAGCTGCGGGTCTCGCGCTTGGCTACCTCTCCGGGGTCAATTGCAAGGGCGGAGACAAATGCGATCTTGCGCTGCTTGCGATTCCGTTTGGGGGGATCCTCGGCGGATTGATCGGAGGCATGGCGGGATATTTAAGCGGCTTCAAATGGCAGCCCGTCACGCTGACAAAGTAGTCGACGCGCGGTGAACTATAAGCTGCGCTCGCAGGTTGATTCCCAGTAGGCGGACACTTCGCTCCGCACCAATGCAACTGAGGAATCAAAATGTTCGACGTCTGGAACGAGAGATCGCCGCGCTGGTGGGCGGCAGTGCCGCTGCGATTGATTGTCGGCTATGGGTTCATCGCGCACGGGCTCGCGAAATGGAGCGCAGGACCGGAAAAGTTTGGCAAGCTGCTCCAGGTAATCGGCACGCCGGCGCCAGGGGCAACTGCGTGGATCGTGATGCTACTCGAGGTCTTTGGCGGAGCAGCGATCGTTGCGGGTCTGTTCGTCGAGATAGTCAGCATCCCGCTGATCGTTTCGATGCTGGTCGCGATGTTCACCGTTCACATTCACTACGGCTACAGCTCGGTCCATACTATAGGACTGACTGCTGCTGGTCCGGTATTCGGACCGCCTGGCTACGAGATCAATCTCTTGTATGTCGGTGCGCTGCTCACAGTTGCGATGATCGGATCCGGTCCGCTGTCGATGGATCGCTGGCTGTTCGCGCGCCGTAGATCCAGGCGCTAATGGAATCTTTGCGCGAGCTCGGTGATCAATTGGTGGTCGAAGTATTCGTCAGCGATCTCGATCGATCACTGGCGGTGTACACTGCACTCGGATTCACGCTCGAGCGGCGCGATGGATTGTTCGCCGCGCTGAGATGGGATGGAACGGAATTCTTTCTCGATCAGCGCGCCGATCTACCGGCGATCGGTGCATCGCGTGCCAACGTTCGCATCCTCACATCTGACGTGGACGGAATGTGGTCGCGCGCCCAACAGCTCGGCTTACGCGTCGAGCAACCGATCGCGGATCGATACTACGGGCTGCGCGATTTCACAGTGCTCGATCCCGATGGGTTCGGATTGAGATTCGCGGGAAGCATCTCGACGGCGCGCTCGCGATAACGCGCGCCCGCCTCGGCCAGCGCAGCGAGCGCGGTCTGAAGCCGGCCCGCTAATTCTGGATTCGCGGCGATCGAGTCGGCACTGGCCATCGATCTCGTCAGCGACAGCAAAGGGGAAGCGGCGGACACGAGCTCCGTCGACATCGTACGCAGAGTCTCGACCAGTGACGCATTAGCGTGCGCCGAGCGCGACGACGTGTTGAGCACCCCGATCGGCTTGAACACCATCTCTGGCGCGCTCACGAGCCAGTCGAGCGCGTTCTTGAGTGAGCCCGGGACGCCATGCGCATACTCCGGCGATGAAATCAACAACGCATCTGCCCACCGAACCTCGGATCGAAGAGCTTCGACTGGTGCCGGCAGAATCGCGCCCTCGACATCGAGATCAGGATTGAAATGCGGCAGCGTGCCGAGTCCGTCGTAGACCTTGATGTTGATATCGGCCGGTGCGATCAGGATACACGCGCGCAGGACTTCGGTGTTCGAGGAATGCGCGCGGAGACTACCGGAGATGGCGAGGATGTTAGTGACGCTGTCGTTCACGAAAGATTCCATGCGTGAAGCCCGGCCAACTATATAGTTGGCCGGGCCCTCAGAAGCTGTACGGCCCCGCCGCAAATTACGCAGCGGAGCCAGCACATTGAAACTCAATACGCAGCCAGGCCCATGAAGCCGGACGCCGCGAACAACCCAGGCGTCTCGCCTATGGCTGTCAACGTTCCATCGCTGTTGACCGAGAATCCACCAACAACCCCCTTGCCGTTTTCCAGAACGTAGAGGAAACGACCGTTGCCACCGAAATCGATGTCGAGCGGCTGCGCGCCTGCGCCGAGATAAGCAGTCCGGCCACCGGGCGTGATCAGCGTCAAGCTGCCATCGGCACCAATCGCGAAACCGGAAATACTCGAGCCACCGGCATTGGCGGTGTACGCGTAACGACCGCTCGGGTCGACGATCAACCAGCAGGGTGCAGCCTGGCCACCATTCGACACGGCGGAGCTGATCGCGGTCAACGCACCCGAGCTCGCCTGGTTATATGAAGAGGCCGAAGCACTGCCGGCTTCCGAAGCAACCAGCACGCCCTGCGGAGTAAACTGGAATCCGAACGGGGTGTTGCCCGCCGACGTGCTTTGGATAGGCGCACTCAAAGATCCATCTGCAGCGATGCGGAAAGCGTCAATCCTGTTGGTCAGCCGCTCGGTGACGTCGAGCCAACGGCCGTTCGGGGAAACGCGAACTTCGGTGCCACCATTGGCAGCGTTGGCGCTGAGTGCAGCGGTGCCACGCGCCTGCAGGTTGCCCGACTCGTTATAGCTGAAGATTCCGACGTTGTTGCTGTGCGCGTTCAGTACGTAGATGATATCGTCAGTCGTCGCAATGCTGACGGGAAAGGAGCCGTTGGATGGCTCGCGATCGACCAGCTTGATGTCGTCGTTTCTGATGCGAAACACCGACACGTCGTTGCTACCGGCGTTGACGACAAACAGAAACTTGTGGTCGGGGCTCAGCGCCGCCGCGCCCTGCGACGTGAGCGGATCGCCCGTACCGCCGACACCGGTGCCCCCGGTCGCAAACGTGCCAATTGCCGTCAGCGAACCATCGGCAGCTCTGCGGAATGCTTTCACTTCGTTGCCGGCGATGCCGTTGGTGGTGACGAAGACGGCGCCTTCGCCGTTGCCACTCTCGCCAGCGCCACGATTGTCGACTGCCTGATCTGGTGCAACTGGGCTAACTGTCGATTGATCGGCGCAAGCTGCGAGGAGCGCCGCACCGGCAAGCGTCGCCAGCCGGGTAAGAGCTTTCAGCTGAAAGCGGGTGCTAATGTTGGCCATGAGAATTCCCAGAAAAAAGTTTTGTCGTACGGGATTGTCGGAAGAATCAGCGGTGATCCGTTTTGGTTCCCGCGCTGAGCTACTTTCTAAATCGCGAGCCCGTTGTCGCTGAGCGCGGTCAGAACTCGCGCACGCAATGCATCATTAGCTTCTGCGGTCGGACGTGCTGCGTGCACCGCATCGAGAAATGCCCGAGCGTAGTCGAAGTGTGAGAGACAGTCGCCACATTCCTGCAGGTGACGCGTCACCCGCTCCTTGTCGGCCTCCGCGAGCACGTCGTCCAGATAAGGCCACAAGCGACGCACGATCGCCTCGCATTCGCTGCGACGGCTATCCATTCTCGACCGCCTCTGCAGCAGAGCGCTTGCGCGCGACCTTGACCCGCCCGTAACCGGCGTCGAGTGCGTACACCATCAGGGCTTCCTGAAGATGACGACGCGCGCGGAAGAGACGCGAGCGTACCGTGCCCATCGGGATATTGAGAGTCTCGGCGATCTCTTCGTAGGAGAAGCCTTCGACATCGCTGAGAATGACGACTTCGCGAAAGACTGGATCGAGCCGGTCGATCGCGGCGCGAATGGCAGGACCGAGGTCGAGCCTCGCGTAGATGTCGTCGACTCCCGCCACCCGCGCGGCGTTGTGCGTGCGCGCCGCCGCCAGCGACTCGAGCTCGTCGTCTTCAACGGCAACCGATCTCTCTTCGCGGCGAATGTTCGTGGTGAAGACGTTGCGGCAGATGGTAAGAAGCCATTTGCGGCAGTCCGTTCCACCCTGGAACGTCGACCAGTATCGATGAGCGCGAAGATAGGTTTCCTGAACGATGTCGTCGGCATCTGCTTCGTTGCGCGTGAGTGAGAGCGCGTACCGCTTGACGTCCGGGATCAGCGGAAGCGCGGCCGCCGCAAACTCGCGGTCGCGTATCCGGTCCGACTCCGGCGTCAATACTGGCGGCTGATGCGTGGTCTCTAGCATCGTCCGCGCCCTATGAACCGGCGGCGCGTTTCTTTAGTTCCCGCATCGAGGCCGAGCGATACACATTGCCTGGCATCGCCAGCGGCAGATCATCGATGTGCGCCGCGCTCATCGCCTCGCCGGCAGTAACCAGCGCGCCACCCAGGAACAGGATGTCCTTGAGCAGGAATCCGCTCCATGGACTGTTGGCGGCGAATGCGCCGGGCGTCGTCACCAGGAACGACAGCGTGGTTGCGAAGATCACGCTTGCCACAAGCGATCCGTACGCCGAGATCCGCGGCAGCCAATGACGCGTAGCGATCAGTAGTCCGGTGCTTACCTCGACGACGCCGATGATGTCCGACGTCCCGCGCACGCCGAAGATCGGCAGCATCCAGGAGAAGAACGGGCTGTTCCCGACGAGCGGCTGGATCGCCATCGCCTCGAACGAGAAAAACTTGAAGCTGCCCCACAGGACCAGCAGGCCCACGAGGCCGTAGCGCGAGATTCCGATTCCTGTGCTATAGTAAATGTCTTCAGAGCGCTGCATGGAACTCCTCCGTTCCAATTGTTTGTCGTGTGTGAGATTTCCTGATGCTTAGTCCACGAAGTCCGTCGGGCGTTACAGCCGAATCAGAAATCGCTTCGCTAGCGATGCCGGCGGGACAGTTGCGCGTGGATGAAGACGGTGATCTCGTCGCCGGACTGAAGCGCGGAGATGAAGCAGCGTTTGTTGCGCTCGTGAAGCGTTATCAGCGTCCACTCCTGCGGCTTGCGATCGTCTACTGCCGCAACCTCGCCGTCGCCGAGGAAATCGTGCAGGACACATGGCTTGGCGTCATTCGGGGGATCGCGAAGTTCGAGGAGCGAGCCGCGTTCAAGACGTGGCTGTTTCAGATTCTCGTGAATCGCGCTCGAACTCGCGCCGTACAGGAAGGGCGCGCTGGCTCTTTCTCATCGCTCGACGAGGAGGCTGAAGCGTCGGACGGGCCGGCGGTGCCGCCGGAGAGATTCCGCGGTGCGGACGACAAGTGGGCGAATAACTGGGCAGTGCCGCCGCAACCATGGGTAGCAGGCGGCGAATCATCCGACGCGCGATTGCTGGCGGGCGAGACGATGGAGCTGATTCAGCGCGCGATCTCGACGCTGCCGCCGGCGCAACAGCAGGTGATCACGCTGCGCGACGTCGAAGGCTGGCCATCCGAGGATGTTTGTAACGTTCTAATGATAAGCGAGACTAATCAACGAGTACTCCTGCACCGCGCACGAAGCAGAGTTCGCGCGATGCTGGAGAAGCATTTCAAATGACCGATATTTCGACGACGATGCCCGACCTCGGCGGACTCACCTGCAAGGAAATGGTCGAGTTGGTGACCGACTATCTCGAAGGCGCGCTGTCGGCAGATCTGCGTGCGCGCTTCGACCAGCATCTCACGGGCTGTGACCCGTGCGTCGTTTATGTCGAGCAAATGCGCCAGACAATCGCCGCGCTCGGCTGCCTGCCTGAAGAAGCGATCTCCGAGAAAGATCTCAACGCGCTGACCCAGCATTTCCGCCGCTGGCGGGCCGAGGCGGATCAGTAGGGAACCGTAGCGCCCGATGTGGAGTTTCCAGTGTATGTCTACGGGAACTCTTTCCTATACGATTGCGCTCGCTCGTCCCTCCGACGTGGGTTATCTGCGCGGAATCGAGCTCGCCGCTGCCCGGCTGTTCGAGGGCTACGCGCCCGAGTCGCTGCTAACACAGACGACGAGCGAAGAATCGCTGCGCCGCGGTCAGCGCGAGGGCCTGCTCTGGGTCGCCCTGGCCGATGATGTTCCCGTTGGGTTCGCGCTCGTTGATCTGATCGAGCCCGGCTCAGCGCATCTCGACGAGCTCGATGTGCACACGTCGCACATGAGACGCGGCTTGGGAAGCAGCCTGGTGATGACGGTCTGCAGATGGGCGGGACGGCAGGGACTTAGTGCAGTTACGCTCAATACTTCCCGAGATGTCGAATGGAATATGCCGTTTTACAGGCGACTTGGGTTTGAGGAAGTGCCGATTGAAGAGTGGTCGCCGGCAGTGCGCGGAGTTTTTGAGGCTGAAACGGCGCGTGGATTCGATGCTTCACGTCGGGTGGTGATGCGGCGCGCGGTTGGAACTGCTGGCAGTCAGCCGGCAGCAAACTACTAACTGAAGAATACCTGCCGGCAGCCCTTCAGCCCGGGAGCCTGCGGCCGCGAGCCTTCTTGAGGCGGAAGAGACTATTCCTCGGAGAGGCGCTTCATGAGGCCGCAAAGCATTTTGCGGACTTCGATGGTTTGAGCGACGAGCGAGGCAAACTCACTATCGCCTATGAGGTGCGCTTCCCGGGCGAAGATCAAATGTGTTTCAAGTTCCGAGCTCGAGCCGGCAGCAATACTCAGGAACTTCGCAAAATCCTTGTTGGTCTCTCTTCGCCGGCCTTCAGCAATATTGGACGGAATTGAGAGGCCGGCCCTGAAGATTTGATTCTTGAATGACGCGTATTGGCTCGCCTTGATTCTTTTCGTGAGACGATCAATCGCAAGCGCTAACGCAAGCGCCTTGTGCCACACCTGAAGCTTTTTCACATCGCGCATGCCTGATCATGCGATCGGACCACCGGTCCGGCGCACCAATTTCGTGCAATCGAAAGCTCGCGGCCGCAGGCTCCCGGGCTGAAGGGCTGCCGGCAGGTAGTCTTCAGTTTGTAGTTTGCTGCCGGCTGACCCTATTTCAGTAGACCACGATAAAATTGACCCCCACCGTCGTCTGCCCATCACTCGACGTCGACCTGCGCAGCAGTATCGGCTGGTTCGCCCAATCATGCCGGCCCTCTGCGCGCAAAACGAAATGATCGGTAAATCTAAAAGTCGGAGTTAGAGTCACCTCGGAGAGCGTCGCTGGACTATCGAGTCCCAGTCGCGTTCCACCGTCGTCGTGGAGCGTTTCGCCGCGCACCGCAAGCGAGAATCGGCTCGTCAACGCGTAGATCGCGTACGCGGCGACGCCTTTCCAGATCGCGTCTGATCCCAAGCTCACTCGACTCGTTCCATCTTCGATTCCGTAGTCGCCGTTCACTCCTAGAGTGAGGGCGCTCGTCGGCTTCAGCATCGCGACGACGTCGAAAACATTGCGAGCGGTGTGATTGTCACCGGCGATCTCCGGTCCGCCGATCCAGTTCAGGAACACCGTCAGCGGTGATGCCGGTGTCAGCGCCAGCTGCGCGCCGATTGACTTCGACCGATTGTTGTCGCGCACGAGATCCCAGCCCTTCACCACCTCCACCATTCCCGCAATCCTGCTGTTGAATGCGTAGCTCGCTTTGACGCCGGTGTGAGTGAAGGGAATCGCGTAGCCGAACAGCACAGACCGACTGTAGTTGTCGTTGTAGCCATCGTACCCATCGATCACCTCGTAGCCGAGGTGAGTGACGTACTTCCCGACATCGAAGCGAAGGCCGCTGCCGATTGGAACGATGTAGCTCCCGACCACCTGTTGCAGATCGAACTTCCGAGCGGCCTGGTCCTGCGCTTTGCTGATCTCGGGAACGGAGTTACCGCCAATGAAATCGACTCGGAAACCAAGGTCGCCCGGTTTGGTGGCGGCGATTTGTACGACGAGCTCGGCAACGTCGAGGTTGAACGCGTTGTCATTGTAGTCGAAGACTCTGTAGCTACTGACGCCTGTCTGAGGCCGATTTCCATTGTACTCGTACGCGGACGACGCGAAGGCGTTCAGCTGCAGCCTGGTTTGCGCACCGACTGGTACTGCGGTCAGCAGCAGGAGAAGCAACACGACGGCTCGCATTCGTATCATCTCATCCTCGTCATTGTGTGGTGAACAGCAAAATGTCGGGTCGACAAAACACAAAGCCCCCGCATTCCTTGATCGAACGCGGGGGCCCGGCGGTTATGCTTACAGCTCTGGCTCTCTATCCCGAACGCTCGATCACATCGCACGGATTCTGTGCGAGGCGATTATTCGAATTAGAGTTGCGCAGCGCGACGAGCGACATGATTGATTCGATGATGTGCGAGTGTGCCTCGAAGTCGGCAAGTTCAGCGGCAATGCCTGGCGAGTCAATAGAAATCTTTTCCACGATACGATCGCAACCGTCAGTTCTGTGACAGGTTGACGCATTAACGACCTCCAACAGCGCCGCGTCCACCACGTTGGACCACCTCGGAGGATTCATGCTCAATCCATTTGCAACAGTTGGAGTGGCGCTGGCGATCGGAGCTGCCACGATAGCATCACCCGCACTTCGCCAGCCGCAAGTCGTGGCTCCCGAACGGCAAACGACCGCTGCGCGCAAAGAGCCACGTGAGCCACATCCGGAGATTCGGAGAGCGATCACCGCGCTCGAGAAGGCGAAGTACGACATGCAGCACGCGGCGCACGATTTCGGCGGACATCGCGTCGCTGCGATTGCTGCCTGTGACAACGCAATCGCGCAGCTGCGATTGGCGCTTCAGTACGACAAGCGCTAGCTACGGATTCGGAACCGAGTCCAGAGCACGATGGTGGTGCAGCTCCCGCCGTTTCTCACGTACTGAGCGGGAGCTGTCCCACTCTGGTAGACCTCGACAGCGACAACCTCGCTGCCGTTGACGAAGTCGTTCACGTCGCCGGGCTCGATCTCCAAAAACGGGACATCATCGACCCAGTAGTCGACGCACGAGCCACGGATATCACGCGTGCTCGATACGACCGCCTCGCCGCGCGGACCGTAACCCACGCGCAATCCGGGAACCTGACGCAGAATATCAGATACGTAGAACGGATGCATCTTGGAGATGCGATCTGCATCGAGGAAATATCCGAACGCCGATTTCCGGCGCATGTTGAAGCCGACCTTGTCGAGAGCGACGTTGCGCCGCGCCGTCACCAGCACTGGATCCATCACCGCGATGTACTTGGGCAGCTTGATCGTGACGTGCTGCGTTTCGCGCGGGTTGAGATCGACAGCGGCTGACTGCACCGCATAGCCGAGGTGGCGCGCGACAATATTCCGCGTGCCCGCCGGCAGGTTGCGCAGCGTGAAGTCTCCCTTGGCGTTGGTTACAGCTGCGATCGGAGTACCTTCTACTTCGACGCGACTCACCGCGTCGGGTGGATTCCCCTCCAGCGTCACGACGCCGGTTACCGTCGCGTTGCCCGTCTTGATGGTGGAGTCCTTCGTGGACAACAGCAGGCTTCGTCCCTGAACTTCGATTGGGCGACCGCCGAGGGAAACGGCGATCTCTCCGGTGACCGCCGCTCCGCGTCGTGCCTTGAGCGTCGCATCGAGCGAGCTCGGCAGGCCGCATAGGCGATATCCGCCATTGGTATCGGTCGTGTCAGTCAGGAGGTGCGGAGTACTGCGGATGCCGACCGATTTCGAGACTTCGATCTCGCTCCACGCGATCGATACTTCCGCACCAGCTACCGGCTGCAGCGTTTCCGGGTCGCTGACGTGGCCGAAGATTGCGGATGATCCAGCCTGGCTCGCCAGGTTGCCACAACGGCCATGTACGATTGTCGCGGGTGAGGGCACCGACAGAATCACGACATTGGCGCTGTCAGGCGCGGCATGAAACGGTCGCGTCGCAATCGAGATGTCGAGTGCGTCGAGAATCGGATGAAATACACCGAGCTGATAGGTGCCGGGCGGAACGCTATCGAATTTGAAGCGGCCGGCGGAATCGGTCTCGACGCTCCTTTGCCCTCCCTGAAGAAGAACCGTGGCGCCGGAGAGAAGGCCGCCATTCACACTGTCGAGCACGGCACCGACGATCTCCGCCATTCCGGTTTTTGTCGATGCTGGATTGGTCTGGGCACTGAGCGGAGCTGCGATGATCAGCGCGATTGCCAGAGTGCGATTGATCATTCTTCATCCTTCCCTTCGAGTATCCATGCTCGCGCCTCTTCGTCGTTTCGAAACACGCGATTGACGACGGCGTGGGTTTGTAGCGCAGCGCTACCGAGCCGCATCATGCCGTAGCGGAAATCAGACCCGGCGACGAGTGCAATCCGGTTGTTGAAACGATTGGTATGCGAGGCGAGAAAATTCCCGACATCGATGACGTCGGACGCGTAGCGCTCCTTGAGGGACTCCGAGCTGCTCACGTCGAACAACAATCCTTTGAGGTCGACTGCGCGCGGATCGTCGAGTGCGGCGAGGAAAGCGCTCCGGATCTCGCGTACCTCATACTCGCCGTTCATGCGCAGCGAAACGATCGAATCCGCGATGTCCCATTCGACGGGCATGCAACAAATCTACTCTCGGCAGGGCAGGGTGTTTGCCTTAGGAGCTACGTCACGAGACGTATTGGCGTGCGCGCGTCGATCATAGAACTTCAAGCCATGAAGACAATCGTGCGCGCACTTCTGGTCCTGATTCTGGCCGCTCTTCCCTCGCCGCTCGCCGCCCAGGCGGATTCTGCTCGCGCGGCGAGTGATGCGGCGAGTTATAGAGTTGCCGGCAACGCAACGACGATCATCGCGGTACCTGTTGGAATACACGTTCGATCGGGCGCTGACACCGCGGCGTTCGCGAGAAAGGAATACCACGGCGGCCGCTGGACCGTCGTCGGTGCGGTTGCCGGCGGACTAGTCGGCGGCGGCGCGACTGCGTACGTGGCCAATTTGTGTGCAACACCCGGCGATTGTCGCGGCGCATGGAGATGGGTTGTCATCGGCAGCGGAGTTGGCGCGATCGTGGGCGGTTTTCTTACCGGACTGGTCTACGGATTTTTCAACGGGTAGCAGTCCTTAATCCCCGCGCAGCGTCTGGACGTCTCGCCCGAACTTCGTTCAATTCTCCCGCGCATTTGAATCCGACGCGGAAAGTGCAATGAATCTCGATAGGCGGCATTTTCTCCAGTTGAGTGCGCTTGGAATTGTCGGCACACTCATCGACATCGGATGCTCGACCCAGCGCGATCGTCCGCTCGATGAGCCATCACTCATCGCGACGCTAGGCGCAGACCGGGTGCGCGAGCTCGGCACTCATTATCGCGCGCAAACACCGGCGGAGAACAATGCGGATGCGCTCCGCACCGCTATTGCTGGAAACGGTAAACGCATCTTCGCCGAGTCAGTCGAGCAAAAGATCCAGGACGACTTCACGACTGGCCGAGTGGCCATCGTCGACGGCTGGGTTCTCTCCCTGACGGAAGCGAGGCAGGCAGCGCTGTTTTCCCTCGCTCGCGCCTAGCGTGCACACCGACGCCAGAACGCTTTCCGACGGAACTGTCCTCGAAGGCGATCTGTGTATCGTCGGTGCGGGAGCGTCCGGCATCACCATCGCGCGCGAGCTCAATCACTCGGCGCTGAACGTCATTCTGCTGGAAGGCGGCGGGTTCGAGTTCGACCCGAAGATGCAGGATCTCTATCGCGGCGAGATCGTTGGCCAGCCTTATTTTCCCCTCCAGGCAGCGGCGCTACACTACTTCGGCGGCACCACCAATCACTGGGCAGGCTGGTGCGCCACGTACGAGCCGATCGATTTCGAGAAACGCGACTGGGTTCCTCACAGCGGCTGGCCGATAACACGCGCCGACCTCGATCAGTTTTATACGCGCGCGGCACCAGTCCTCGACATCGTTCCCAATAAGTGGGCCGCCGAAGACTGGAAGAACGGTGATTCCGAGCGCGTGCCGCTGCTGAGCGACTCGAAGCTAATGTGGACGAAAATGTGGCAGTTCAGTCCGCCGACGCGAATGGGCCAGAAGTATCGCGCCGAGATCGTGAGTTCTCCGAACGTTCATCTCTACACCAACGCCAACGTCGTCGAAGTCGAAGCGAATGAGGGAGTGAGCGCCGTTCAGTCGGTGCGCATACGCTCCTTCGACGGCAAGGAATATCGTGCGCGCGCAAAACGCTTCGTGCTCTGCTGCCACTCCATTCAGAATGCGCGGCTGCTGCTCGCGTCCAATCGGCAGGCGAAAGCGGGACTAGGCAACGACAACGATCTGGTCGGCCGCTACTTCATGGAGCATTTCGAGATGCCGTGCGGTGAGCTGGCGCTCACCAGACCCGAGTCGACCGGCACGAAACTGTACGAGTTTACCAGACTCGGCGGCACACCGCGGGGAGAGATTGCGGTTACACCGAAGGCCCAACGCGAGCAAGGAATTCTTCACGGAACCTGCTCGATCGAGGCAGGGAACTATGGAGATCCGGTTCTCAGCACGTTTCAGTTCCTCGATACAACGCTCATGAATCAGCAGCGAGCGTGGGAGAAGGGCGGACGAAAAGGCCCGGCGCCGACCAAACCGGCGAGCGCTCCGCCGCGAACAAGCGGACCACAGCGTTTTTATCATCTGACGACTCGACAGGAGCAGGCGCCCAACCCCGATTCGCGCGTCACGCTAAGCGCCGAGAAGGACGCGCTCGGAATGCCGCGCGCGAGACTCGATTGGCGTGTAACTGATTTGGACAAGCATACGATGCGCACGTTCTATCATCTGCTTGGTCGCGAGATGGGCCGCACCGATACTGGCCGCGTTCAGATCAAAGACTGGTTGCTGAGCGACGACAAGACATGGCCGAGTTTCATCAGCGGTGGCTGGCACCACATGGGAACGCTGCGGATGGGAACCGATCCAAAGCAAAGCGTCACCGATCCGAATTGCCGAGTCCATGGGATCAGCAACCTCTACATCGGTGGCGCGGCAGTCTACCCGACGGCGGGGGCGGTGAATCCGACGCTGACTCTGGTCGCGTTGAGCCTCCGCCTCGCTGATCACCTCAAAGAGTCAACTTAGGCTTTCAACCCTGGCCGCTGCGCCGGTATCATATTGGCGGACATTTTTTCGGTGGTGCCCGAATGCTCTATCGCGTTCTTATAGTAGTCGCCCTCTGGGCCTGCGGCGCTGCTCCTGCCAGCGACTCCAATGTCGAAGAGGGCGTTCCGGTGCAACGGCGCATGGGCACTCACGACTGGATCCGCTTTGGGTGGGACGCCGGTCGCTCCAACGCTTCGACTGATCCAACCGGCATCGCTGCCGCCAACATCGGCACCATGCGCAGGCAGCAGGTGCAGCTCGATGGCACCGTCGACGCGTCCCCGATTTATCTGCACGGCGTCCGCGTCAACGGCGCGGATCGCGATGTGTTTTTTGTCACCACGACCTACGGCAAGACAATCGCGATCGACGCCAACGATGGCTCGATCCTTTGGCGCTACACACCGCCCAACTACGATCGGTTGACCGGCTCCCGCCAGATAACGACTTCCACGCCGGTCGCCGATCCTTCGCGAAATTTCATCTACGCGGCATCACCCGACGGCAACATCCAGAAGCTTTCGGTTGCCGATGGACGACCAGCGTGGAGTACCGCGATTACGCTATTACCAGAGCGGGAGAAAATCGCGTCATCGCTGAACTTCTTCCGTGGTCGAATCATCGCCACCACCGGCGGATACATCGGCGACCGGCCGCCGTATCAGGGGCACGTCGCGATCCTCGACGCGGCATCCGGCCGATTGCTTCACGTGTGGAATTCGCTCTGCGCCGACCGTCACGAGCTGATCGAGCCGTCTTCGTGCAACGAAAGCGGATCGGCGATATGGGGTCGCACCGGCGCCGTCATCGACACGACCACGGGTGACATCTACATCGCAACCGGCAACGCTCGCTACGACGGACGCATCCATTGGGGTGATGCCGCCGTCTCTATCGATTCAACAGGGACGAACGTTCTCGACAACTACACCCCGACCAACACTGACGACCTCAACTCGCGCGACGCCGACCTCGGCTCGACGTCTCCGGTCCTCCTCGGCGGAGGCTATGTCCTGCAAGGCGGCAAGGACGGAAAGATTCGACTCCTTCAGTGGGGACGTACGCGCAACGGCGGGCGACGCGGCGGCGAGACACAAGTCGTTGCAACTCCGTCGGGTGACGACCTCTTCACCTCGCCCGCAGTGATGCACGGTGCCTCGACGTTGATCTTCGCCGCCGACAATGGTGGAACTGCGGCCTGGACTTTCGCTAACGGTCGCCTGCAGGACAAATGGCACAACCGAAACTCTGGCACGAGTCCGGTTGTCGCAGGCGGACTGCTTTACGTCTACGATCACCGCGGCGGCGGTCTCCGCGTCTACGAGCCGGCATCAGGTCGACAGATCGCTCAGCTCGACGCGGGCGAAGGACACTGGAACACCCCGATCATCGCCGACGGCCGCATCGCGCTGCCGGAGGGAGATTCGAATTCCCACCGAACCAGCGGAGTTTTGAATATCTGGCGACTGCCTTAGCGCGTGATTGCTCGTCCCGATGCTATTGGCGAACGTAGACCCCGATTGAACCCTGCACGTTCACGGCGAGTTTGTTGCCATTTACCACCGCAGACGCTGTGGTACCGTCGAGCGATGATACGATCTGCACCTGGTTTCCGTTTTGAGTCCAGTTGCCGGCGTCCATTTGAGTCGACTCGGTCACATTCGCCCCGTCCGTTTCGCGAACAACGCCGGTTTCCGTATACGTTCCATCGGCGTTGGCAACGACCTGGTCGCTCATGATCTCCTGCCGATAGAGCGGAGAAGAAAAGAAGATAGTGGTGTACGGCAGCGCCATTCCGTTCACCGATTGCAGATTCCATGTTCCCTCGGCGCTAGCTGCCGGCCCAGTGGAATCACCGCCGCAGCCAAGCATCGCGACCGCCGCGCACGCGAGCAGTAGCTTTCTCATCGTGTTAGCTCCGTGAAAGGTAGACCGCCCAGACGCAGGTTCCCGGCCACAGAGCGGCCATATTAGGACAGCTGTCGCTTCAACTATCGGAGCTCCGTTGATCCCATCTCTGAAAGCGTGCGTTGTCTCCGCAGCACTAGTGATGTGCAACAGCGCACTCGTAGCGCAGGCGGACTCGGCCGCGATAGTGCCGCTCGACTACCAGTTCGCCATCGATCTTCCCGATTCAGGAACCGCAATCAACGGGGATGCGCGCATAACATTTCTGAGGCGCGCGCCGGCCGACACGCTGACCCTCGATCTGATCGGCCTCCACGTTCAGCGCGTCGATGTCGAGGCAAACAACGGCGTCAAATTTCGTCGCACAGATTCGGCGATTGTCATTCCGATTCCGGCAGCTACGCCGAAGCGATTCACCGTTCGCGTCGTTTACGGTGGAGCACCCACCGATGGATTGATCGCGAGCAAGGACAGCGCTGGGCGTTGGACTTACTTCGGCGACAACTGGCCGACGCGGGCGCGGCACTGGCTTCCCACTATCGATCGTCCCGATGCCAAGGCAACGGTGACGTGGACCGTCACCGCTCCAGTCGGCAAGACGATCGTCGCCAATGGCCTTTCCAGCACAGTGGGATCCGAAGCTTGGAATTCACGTGACTTGAAGTCGCGGC
>JADMIO010823395.1_pt1 | contig 69531 bp, 54 predicted proteins | sample 8958161 | NCBI WGS metagenome assembly JADMIO01 (sample SAMN16585339, study PRJNA669376) | soil metagenome | isolation source: Crop rotation soil | place: USA: Cullars Rotation, Alabama | collected 2011 | reverse complement strand
CTTTCCCGGCGGTGGCGGCGGCGGCGGCCGGCGCGACTCCGGTGGCGGCGGCGGTGGCGGCTACGACCGCGGCCCTCGCCGCGACGACTGATTGCACCTACCTCTCCAATATGAGCTCTCAAGCAAACGTCCCGGCTCACCTGATGGTGAAGCCGGGACGTTTGTTTCGCAGATAGAAGTTCGCCGCGTGGACGAACAACAATCTGTTGCATCGAATCATCGCGCTGCCAGTCGCCGTCGGCTGGCCAGCGCCATCATCGCAGCAACGGATGCCAGTCCGATGGTCCCCGGCTCCGGCAGCTGGTCGCGAACCGCGCCGCCCGGGAATTGTGCGTTGTGGATGTTGTAGTAGAACCCCGTTGGGCTATTGAAGATCGACGTGATTGTGGTGGCGGACAGGCCTGTGATTGTGCCGGACAGCGTGTTCCCGCTTCGAATCGTGTCGGGGTCGCCGAAATCCAGCACGATGGCGCCCGTTGTCGTTGACGGCGCCTGATGGATGTGGTTTCCCGTCAGATCGATCGTGCCCACATCCAGGTTGGACAGGTTGATGTTGATCGTCGCGCTGCCGGTGTTTCCGCTCCCGGTGCCGTTGTTCAGGATGATGAAGCCGACCGCCGTGCCGTCAGGATCGCCCTGGTTTGGCGTGCCCGCCGCCGTCACTTCCTTCGCTCCATTGGCGGAGATGCTCCAGGTAAGCATCGCAGCCCGGCTCGGAGTAGTCGCAACTCCAAGAAGGCCAATGAGCGATGCAGCAATGGTTCGGTAACGCATCTATGGCATCCTTCTGAAATGAATGGGCTGAACGCCTCAATGTGCGGCGGCGAGCATAAGCTCGACAATGTTGGTCGGCAAGGGAAATGACCGCGCCAGCGCGATATTCCAAATCCCGCCGTTGCGCGCGTACAATTCGCATCTTGGTTCACCCACCGAGGAAATGCCGCTGATGATGCCATCCCCCACTGCTCTTTTCACTGGCCGGATCGACGTCCACTCCCACCTGCTCCCCGGCATCGACGACGGCTGCAAGACGCTTGACGACTCAATCACCTGCGCCCGCCGGCTCGTCGAAGCCGGCTACACCCACAGCTTCTGCACGCCGCACGTCTGGCCCGATCTTCCCCACAACACCGTCGAAGGGATCACCCAGCGTGTGCACGATCTCCAGGAGCATCTCGACCGCGCCGGCGTCGCGTTGCGCCTCTTCCCCGGCGGCGAGCTGAATCTCCGCCCGGAGATGCCCGTCTCGGCCGCCCGCGAGATCGTCACCTACGGCATGAAGGAGAAGTTCGTCCTGTTCGACATCTGGGCCGACGCGCTCCCCGCATTTTTCAAGCCCACGGTGCAGTGGCTCCAGTCGCATAACGTAACGGTGATGATGGCCCACCCCGAGCGAATGCGGGCCGTTCAGCAGGATCCCGGGTTGATCCGCTTCTTTAAGGACGAACTGGGCCTGCTGCTCCAGGGCAACCTTCAGTGCTTCAACGATCCCATCGGAACGCCGACGCGGACGCTGGCCGAGCAGTTCATCGAGGGGCAGGAGTATTTCGTGCTCGGAACGGACCTGCACAACCCGCAAACGCTGGGCGTACGCCTGAACGGCTTACGCCGCGCGATCGAGATCGTCGGCGACGCCGAGGTGGACCGGCTGACGATCGATCATCCGCGGCAGATTCTGAAGGATGTGATGTGAACAGATCGAGTAAACTCAAAGCTGAAATCTCAAATCTCAAATTTGAAATCTTAGATTTGAGATTTGAGATTTCTCGACTTCACTACCCTCGTCCCCGTCACCCGATCCAGCAAACTCCTCCGTCCCTTCAGCAAAACGCCGATCTCCCCCACCGCCAGCACGGCAGCCAGGATGACGCCGAAGTTCATCCCCCGCATCGCCTGCTCCGCCGACCAGGCGAACGGCTTGGCTTTTGCCGGCAGGTGTTCCGAAATCGCCGTCACCGCCGGCACCAGGTAATCGCTCGCGAACTGCTCGGCGTGCGAGGTGTGCATCGCCAGATCGAGCATCAGCGCCGCCGGCCCCACCCACGCCGGCGACCATTTGATCGCCGCCCGCAGCAACTGCCGCCCGAGCGACGCCTCACGTCCATCGGCCGTCCTGATGCGCAGCCCGAACAGGAGTTTTCCCAGCCCGCGATCGCTCACCGCTTCGAGCCAGAGCACCGTCAGCGGCAGCAACGTGACCACCGGCATCGCCACCGCCGGCGGCCATTTTCGCACGAAGACGCTCGTGTACTGCGCCCACTGCACCCAGTGCCACCAGAGCACGGGAAGCACGAACAGCACGAAGCCGTCCACCGCCGAGGCGAGCAGCCGGCGGAGAAGAGGCGGGCGAGCGGCGGATCGTTGGATGGCGGGAGTCATCTCCGATAACGGTAACATTGCATCCGATCCGTTGCACAGAGGGCCGGGCTCTCATGCAATCCGCGGCCCGCTGCGCATGGAGCCCCAACGGAGCGAAAGAGTCATAGCCCAGGGCAACGCAGCCCCAATGGGGCAAGGCAGCCCTGGGTTAGCATCACACCACACGTGTGAGCCCTGAAGGGGCGACAGAACGAGCAGCGCAATTCGCGCAACCGACTCTTTCGCCCCTACAGGGCTCAGTTTCCTTCCGTCCGACGAAACCGAGGGCTCGAACCAGATCGATCACTCGCACCTCCGGTGCTTCGTGATCGATCCGGTTCAGCGCCCTGGGCTATGATGCTTTCGCCGCTACGCGGCTCCGTTGCTTGCACGCCCTCCCCCATCGCATACATTCGCCTCGTGCCCAACTCCTCCACCGCCCACCTCCGCCAGCTCGACAAGCAACACGTCTGGCACCCCTTCACGCCCATGCAGTCCTGGCTGGCGTCCGACCCGCTGGTGATCACTGCCGCCGACGGCATGCAGCTGATCGACTCCGACGGCAACTGCTACCTCGACGGCGTTTCCAGTCTCTGGTGCAACGTTCACGGCCACCGCGTCCCCGAGATCGACGCCGCGATTCGGCGGCAGCTCGACAAGGTCGCGCACACGACCATGCTCGGCCTGGCCAGCGAGCCGGCGACGCTGTTGGCCGAAAAACTCATGCACCTCGTGCCGCCAGGACTGACCAAGGTCTTCTACTCCGACGCCGGCGCGACTGCGACGGAAGTCGCATTCAAGCTCGCGGCGCAGTACTGGTTCAACGTCGGCCAGCCGCAGAAGAACGAGTTCGTCGGCTTCGCCGAGGCGTATCACGGCGACACGGTCGGCGCGATGAGCATCGGCCGTATGCCGGCGTTTCACAAGCCGTACTTCCCGATGCTGTTCAAGGTGCACTTCGCGCCGACGCCGTACGTCTACCGCTTCGAGCTCGACGGCCCGCCCGCCGAGCGCGAAGGGATCGTTAAGCAGCACTGCCTCGATGAGCTGGAGAAGATCCTCAAGGCCAGCGCTGACCGCATTGCCGCCGTCTGCATCGAGCCCATGGTGCAAGGCGCCGGCGGGATGATCGTCCAGCCGCCAGGGTTCCTCTCGGGAGTGGCGCGGCTGGCCAGGCAGTACAACACGCTGCTCATTGCCGACGAGGTGGCCGTCGGCTTCGGCCGCACCGGCCGGATGTTCGCGTGCGACCACGAAAACGTCCGACCCGACTTGATGTGCGCCGCCAAGGGCCTCACCGGCGGCTATCTCCCGCTGGCCGCGACGTTCGCCACGCAGCAGATCTTCGATGCGTTCCTCGGCGAGCCATGGGAAGGCCGCACCTTCTATCACGGCCACACGTACACCGGAAACCCGCTGGCCGCCGCTGCCGCGCTGGCTTCGCTGGAGGTTTTCGAGAAGAACAACGTCCTGGAGCACGTCCGCGCAGAATCGGCAATGCTTAGCCAGATGCTCAACCCCCTTCGCGATCTCCGCCACGTTGGCGACATCCGCCAGCTCGGCTACATGGTCGGCATCGAGCTGGTGGGGGACAAGGGAACGAAGCAGCCGTTCGATCCCAGGCGGCGGGTTGGCGCGGAGGTGTGCATGGCCGTCCGCAAGCATGGCGTGATCCTGCGGCCGCTCGGCGATGTGATCGTATTGATGCCGCCGCTGGCTATGGGAGAGGAAGATTTGCGGAAGATCGTGGAGGCGGTGAAGATGGAGGTATCTCGTCTTTAGGGAGAAAACGCGAAACGATAAGGATTAAAAACGTAAAGACGTAAGCCACGCAGTTTACGTCTTCACGTTTTGCTCTCTACCACACTTCTCACGCCGCTCGGCTCGCGGCGGCAACCACCATGACCCACGAACAATTCCTCGAACTCCGTGAAAAGCACGCCTACTACAAAGGCCGCTGGGGCTATTACTCCGCCGCGATGGAGATCCTCAAGCGCGAGGGCTACACCAACGTGCTGGAGGTTGGCGCGGCCGCCGTGCCGATGGTGGAGGGGTCGCAGCTCATGCAGTACACCAAGGCGAGCCCGCACGTTCGCGGCGAGCCGGCGACGTACCTCTGGGACGCGGGACAAGTGCCCTGGCCGATCGGCACCAAGCGTTACGACGCCGTCGTGGCGCTGCAGGTGCTGGAGCACCTCGGCGAGCGGCAGGCCGATGCCTTCCGCGAGATGAGGCGGGTTGCCCGGTTCGCCGTGCTGAGCTTCCCCTATCGCTGGAAGACGCCGAAGGACCCGGTCCATCACGATATCGACGACGCCAAGATCACCCGCTGGACGCTGAACCATCCGATGAAGGACCGGCTGATTGTCCCGGATGACGACTCGCCGAAGCTGCTGCGGATGGTGTGCTCCTTCGTCTTCGGCGAAAGCACCAGCGGCCCGAGCGCCGCGGCGAAGACGCAACTCAAGCCGCAACATGCGCCGGTGCACGCCGCCCGGTGATACAATGGTGCTGCCATGGCGGCCCAGCCCCATCCGCCAATCCTGCATTACCGCTTCGGCGTCCCCGGCGGGGATCGCGTGCAGCACACCCTCCGCGAACTCATCGCGAGCGAGTCGATGGGTCTGGCAACGGCGGCGTTCAAGGTGATCGTGGGGCTGGCGATGTGTTTCGCGCCTCCGTTTTTCCTCACCTGCATGATCTGGGTTTACTCAACGGGACGCGCCAGCTTCGGCATCACGTTTTTCGTCCTGTCGCTCATCGCCATTCCGTATCTGCTTCTGATTGAACGCCGAACGCGCGGCCAGTTCCTCGAACAGGCGATGGACGCGATTACGCCAAGGACCGGCTCAAACGACCCTTGGACCAACTGGGACGCGGGCACAGACCGTCGAACGCGCGAGGCCTTGGCGGCGATCAGGATGGAAACGGGTCTGTTCGGTCCGCGGTTGCTGTGGAGTGTGTACGACTGGTACCGAGAGCGCAAGCCGGTCGAGCCCCCCGTTCGCGTAACGGCCGCCGAGATCGCGGTGGAATTGTTCGACGCCAACAACAGTCTCCGCTTGCGGGAATTGGTCCGGCCACACCGATCGGCAGCGGAAGTGATCGATGCGGCGAACTTTCTGGTGCGCTGTGAGTGGGCCGACCTCTATCGAGACTCGCTGAGGCTCCGCCTGCGCGGCGGCGTGCGAAAGCGGCTGGAGCGGTTTGCCGGGCAAGGGGCGATATCGCAGTAGCCTTGTCTCATTGCAGGGGCGCAGTGACCTACCATACGGCATGCTTCCGCCGATCCCGATCCCATCCCTTTTCATCACCGGCACCGACACCGGCGTCGGCAAGACGCTGATCGCCGGCGCCATCGCCGACTGGTTCCGCCGGCGGCGCGCCCGCGTCGCGGTGCTGAAGCCGGCGGCGACCGGGTGCGTGCATCGGCGCGAGGGGCTGGTTTCGGAGGATGCAGAGTTCCTGGCCGCGTGCGCCGATGCGCGGTTTCCGCTCGACCTGATCTGTCCACAGCGCTACGCCGAGCCGCTGGCGCCGTCGGTAGCGGCGCAGCGCGCCAAGCAGCCGCTCGACTGGGACGCGATCAGCCGCTCGATCCGGCTGATGTCCGCCGAGAGCGACGTGATGATCGTGGAAGGCGTGGGCGGCGTACTCGTGCCGATGGACGAGAAGCACACCGTGCTCGACATGATCCGCTGGCTCAAGGGCCCCGCCGTCGTCGTGGCCCGACCGAATCTTGGGACGATCAACCACACGCTGCTGACCCTGGCGACACTTCGTTCCGCGAGCGCGGAAGTCGCCGGGGTGGTTATCAATCGCTATCGGGCAGACGGCGCAACCGTCGCGGAGGAGACGAACCCCCGGATGATCGAACGATGGGGAAAGACACGCATCCTGGCGACGGTGCCTGAATCCCCCATTCACGGAGCGACGCTGCCAGCCGATGTGGTCGCGGCGGTGGATGCGGTGGATTGGTCGCAGTTCGTGCGTGATTCGGAAGAGGAGTAGCGCGTTACTGCCAGCGCCCCGTGAACCAACGTGTATCGGCCTGCTCGGCTTCGGCCAGCTTGCCGACGTGCGTATCGGCGAACAGGACGTTCGCCGCCCGCTGGTGGCGCAGGTATTCGACCTTCTGGTTCACGTTGAACTGCGTGAAGTCGTCCATCGTGTCGTGGTTGCCGTCGATGGTAACTTCCCACGAGTCCATGCAAAAGATCATCTGGCTGCCATGCCTGAGGCGCGTGTACTGCCGCCCTACCCAGCCTGGACCGGTCTTGTAGAAGAAGAGACCGATTTCCTTAGGCATGCCGAATTTGGTAGTTCGCTCGGCATCGCCTCCGTCAAACCCGAGGCCGTAGCCGTTTAAACCGTAATGCGTATAGAGCTGATGATCGCCGCCGCCTAGCGCTGTGTGGTACTTCTCCGAGGGACAGTTGAAGACCTGCTTGGTCAAGCCGCCGGCCAGTTTGTACCGAAGGCCCCAGTAAACATCGATCTCAGGCGTCGCGTTCTTGTGGTAGGGATCCAGTTCTTCCCCCGTGGCGGCATCGGTCCACTGATCCAAGTTGGTCCAAGGCGCCAGGAACCCCTTGTTCTGGTTCACATACATGTTGACGGCGTTACCGATCTGCTTCAGGTTCGAGGCGCACTTGATCATGTTCGCCTGCTCACGCGCCTTGGCCAGCGAGGGCAGGAGAATGCTGATCAACAACGCGATGATCCCGATGACCACGAGCAGTTCGACAAGCGTAAACCCACGCCGGAGTTGGCGCCGCGCGGAGTGGAACGCTGAATTATCCACCATTGCCATGTCGGATGTCCCCGAACGCGTGAAATCGCTCGACGTCCCGCACGCCGACTGTGAGCTGCTATTCAATATATCTCGGCCTGATAAGGTTCCCAACACACGTGGTCTGGCAAAGTTCGCTCGGAAGATGCGTAGGAAGATAACCTAGGCAGCATTTGCCGGCGGCATGCACAGGGAAATGGTCTAAGCCGCGTCGGAGTCGCTGGCAACAGGAAGTACGGTGGGCTCAGGCGCCGGCGGCTCTGCCGGCGAACCGACTCGCGCCGCCGCCAGCGTCTGCGGGTCGATCTCCTTATTCACCGTCACTTCCACCTTCGCCGCCTTCGGCTTTCGCTGCCGTTTGGGTTTCGGCGCCGTCGGCGCGGGGGCGACGACCACCGGCGGCGGGTTGGTCGCGGCCGCCAGGGCGCGGGCTTCTTCCACGCTGATGCCTAGGATCTCGCGGGCCATGGCGCGGTAGTCTTGCGCTCCGTTGCTCGTCGGGTCGTACTTGATGATGTGCTCGCCGTGCCCCGGGCTTTCGGCCAGCTTAATGTTTCGGCGGATCTTCGTCTCGTACACTTTCGCCCCTGACCAGGGCATGTTCTTCCCCTTGGCCGCCTCGATGAACCCTTCCAACTCAGAAACGACTTCGGCCGACAGCTTCGCCTGGGCGTCGAACAGCGTCAGCACGATCCCGGCGACCTTCAGCCCCGGGTTCATCCGCTTGCTGACCAGATGGACCGTCTCCAGCAGCTTTGCCACGCCCTGCAGCGCCAGGAAGTGCGGCTGCATCGGGATCAGCACTTCGTTCGCCATCGCCAGGCCGTTGAGCGTCAACAATCCCAGCGACGGCGGGCAATCGAGCAGGACGTAGTCGTAGTCCCACTCCTTCGACGCATCGGCCACCGCCGCCTCCAGCCGCTTCTTCAGCAGCATCTCGCGGCCGAGAACAGAGACCAGCTCGATCTCCGCCGCCGCCAGGTCGATGCTGCTGGGGACGAGGCTGATGCCCTTGTCGATGCCGAGCAGCGCATCGAGCAGCGGCAGCTCGTCGACCAGGACGTTGTACAGGCTCGGCACTTCCGGCGTGGGCTCGACGCCGTAGTTGATCGTCAGGTGGGCCTGCGGATCGAGGTCCATCAGGCAAACGCGTTTGCCGTATTCGGCCAGGGCCGCGCCGAGGTTTACGGTGGTGGTCGTCTTCCCGACGCCGCCCTTCTGGTTCATCAACGCGATAACGCGCATGGCAGGAGCCTCTCCTTGGCACGACCGCCGCCGCCGCGCTGCCCGAGCGATGTGGCGGAGTCATTTGTGATCGAGCGACAAACGATTATCGCGTGAGCGACAGAGAGTACAAGCAAACGGAACGATCTCGCGATCGATGTACGATGGTGCTGGTTGTGCCCGATATCGAAAAGTCGGCGCACGGCGATGAGAAGTGAATGAACCTGGTCGGCTCCGTGCTCACTACTGTATGGTCGACGCTCGCCAAATGAGGGAACCTATGCCAGAAACGCCAACATTCATTGCGAAACTCGTCCTCCTGCTCGCCGCCACTGCGATCTGCCAATCGGCAGTAGCGGACGACGCGTATTTCACCGTCCAATGCCGCGATCTCAAACTCACCGACGGCGCCTGGCCCGAGCGCCCCAGGCTCGACGATCGCAATTACGCCACCGGCCAATGGATGATGCCTCGCGCGATCATCGACGGTGGCGAGGCGTACGTCGATTTTGGCGACGCCGGCTGGCAGCCTTACTCCTGGCGGCTTGAAGTCGGCAAGGACCATGCGCTGCTCGTTCGCGCCGAAAGCGGTAAGGACGTGACCGGCGCTATCTATGTTCCCAAGGCCGACCTTCGCGGCATGGTCCGCCTGAAGTTCACCATTCCCGCCTCGGCCGCCGCGCCCAGCGCAAAGCAGGCGTTTTATACGGCGAAACGCGCCCATTACTGGTCGCTTCGCGCCTCCGGTCAGGCTGGGGCCGCGTGGTTCCGCTATCAATACAACCTCGCAGACAAGGCACTCGGCGGATCCGGCGACGACCGCAACAATCCCAACGGCTTTAACGCCGGCCAATTCAACACCCTCGACGACACCTACAACCTCTTCGCCGGCGGGCGGGCGCTGAGCGAGAACCTCCAGCTCAATCGCGTGATCCCCGCCGGTCGCACCACCGAGTTCGCCACGCAGCCGCTCGACAAGATCCCCGGCGTGACGACGAAGGAGCTTGACTGGACGCCACTGATCAAGGGCCTTCAGCCGGCGACCGATCCGCTGGCGGCCGCCATTCCGATCGATCAGCACGCGGTCTTCTTCCCCAGCTTCGCCGCGATGCGCACGCTGGTGGATGAAGCCGACGCGCAGGGTGTTCCCGTGCTCCAGGCGCTGGAGCCGCAATCGAGCGATTCCCGTGTGAAGGAGCGCTATCAGCGGCAGCTTTGCCTGTCGTTCACGGTGGTCGGCCGGATCCTCGGGCCGCGGCTGATCGATAGCGTCGCCATCACCGGCTCCGACGGCTACATGCGCGTCGGCTCGGATGTCGCCGTGCTGTTCTCCGCCAAAGATCCGGCGGCGCTGAAGACCGCGCTGGGCGCGCAGCTTTCCATGGCCCAGCAGCGCGAAGCGAACTGCGAGGCTGTCGAGGGGAAGCTCGGCAAACTCGTCTACACCGGCGTTCGAACGCCGGACCGCGCGGTCTGCTCGTACTTGGCGCAGCTCGGCGATTCCAAGGTGATCGTCGTCACCAATTCGCTCAAGCAGCTCGAACGCTTGGCGGCGGTTCACGTGGGTGAGATGAAGCCAATCGGCGCGGCGGCCGAATACACATTCTTCCGTGATCGCTATAAGCGCGGCGAGCCGAGCGAATCGGCGTTCGTCGTGCTGACGGATGCGACGATCCGGCGCTGGTGCTCAGCCCGCTGGCGGATCCTCGATTCCCGGCGCACGCTGGCCGCGGCGGTGATGGCGGAGCTTCAGGCCGAACACGCCGGCGAGATCGCCACCCGCAGCGTCAAACCGACGACGCTCACGACGAACCGCCACGTCCAGGACATGGGCGAATTGCGGATGACCGCCGGCGGCGTCGTCAGCTCGACCTACGGCTCGCTGGAGTTCATGACGCCGATCGTCGAGCTCACCACCCAGAACGCGACGAACGACGAAGTGCAGCTCTATGCCCGTTGGCGCACCGGCTACGAGCAGAACTGGAGCAACTTCTTCGATCCGATCGCCCTCACTCTGTCGGTGAACGACAACCGTCTGGCCGCCGACCTGACCGTCATGCCGTTGATTGCCGGCTCGCAGTACAACTCGCTGATCGAGCTGACCCGTGGCGTGAAGCTCGCCCCCGATTCCGCCGATCCGCACGATGCGCTGCTGCACTTCGCGATGGCGCTGAACCGCAATTCCGAGCTGGTCAAGCAAGTGGAGGGATTCTTCCGGCGAGACGACAACAAGCTCGCGATCGATCCATTCGCGTGGGTGGGCAAGGCGGTGGCGATCTACGTTGATGACGATCCGCTTTGGAAAGAAGCGGCCCAGACGCCGGACCCCGAGAAGTTCCTGCAGGACAATTTCCACCGCATCCCCGTCGCGATTTACATCGCCAACGAAAGCCCGCTGAAGCTGGCGGCGTTCATGACGATGTTGCGGGCGTACGTCGATGGCAGCGCGCCAGGGACGTCGCGCTGGGAGACGCTCGAACATAACGGCCGGCCGTACGTCCGGGTCTCCAGCAAAGAGGCCGGCGACCTGGAGAAGCTGAAGATCTACTACGCGACGACGGCGGAGTCGCTGATCCTTACGCCGAATGAAAACGTGCTGAAACGGGCGCTGGATCGCCAGGCAGCTCGCGCCGCGGCGAAGGATGGTGCAGCAGAGGCGAAGGCGCAAGCGGCTACCCGCCCTGCTGAATGGCTCGGCGAGAGCGCATCGCTGAACGTTGATGCCCGGGCTCTGGCCATGCTCCGCGGTATCTTTGGCCGCACGTACCAGGACCGCATGCGCGAGATGAGCTGGAGCAACCTGCCGATCCTCAACGAGTGGAAACGCCTCTACCCCGACCAAGACCCGGTCAAGGTCCACCAGCGCCTTTGGCAGGTCCGCCTCGTCGATCCCGCCGGCGGGGAATACGTTTGGAACGAGGCGTATCAGACAATGGAGTCCACGACGTACGGCCACCCCGGCGGGCCGAAGGATGGACCGGGATTGCCGCCGCAACTGGACAAGGTGCGGCACGTCGGACTCGGCGTGACGTTTGAGAATCAGGGATTGCGAGCGCGCGGCGCGTTGGAGCGGGAGAAGAATCCGTGACTGTTAGACGACGGGGACCGGTTGTGGTCCACGCCGGGACTGAGCGTACTCGCGAAGACCCGGATCCTTCGCGCGGGTTGCGCGATCGATCCGGGCCTTCGGAGTACCTCAGGCCCTGCGTGTTCCAGCAGTCATCGTTCGAATGGGCTTAATACGCAAATCTGATTGTATCTCCTGCCATCGCTCGCATGCGCCAGCCGTCGCTGGAATGCAATCCGACGGCCGTCCGGGCTGAAGACGCATGCCAGCGGGAGCGGCGCATCGGCAGCATCGTCCGGCGGCGAGGTCAAGCGGCGGGTGACGCCGGTGGTTTCGGTGATGCAGACGGAACCGTCCATCACGTGCGCGATCCACCGCCCATCCGGACTCCAGGTGAACGCCGAGGCAACGTCGAAGCCGTTGCGGGTGAGCTGTCGCGGCCCGGCGTCGCCGATTGGCGACACCGTCCAGAGTTGCATGATGCCCGCGTCATCGCGCATGAGGGCCGCAATCGCAGACCCATCCGGCGAGCTGCGCAGCCAGTGGCGGACGCCCTGCACGCCGGGGTGCCGTCGATCCTCGGTTCGCGTGAGTCGCCGGACGGTTGCGCCGGCCGGCGGATAGGGCATGCGCGTTTCGGAGCCGGCCAGCGGCCCCTCGCCGACCTGCGTCAAGTCGTCGGGCAGGTCGGCGATGAAGACTTCAGCGGCGATCTTCCCATCGGCGGAAAGTACGTCGGCGAGAAATGCAACCGCGTGGCGTTGGCGCGAGCCGTCGGGGCGAACATAGCCATCGATCCCAACCCAACCCTCTTCGTACGCCCGGATGTAGTCGTCGCTCCCGGGTCGTGGCCGCGAACTCGTCCGCGTCACCAGCACGCTGAACGCGGTTCCCCGATGATTGCGCTTATGCGTGCTCGGCACGTCCACCGGCCGTCCAATCAGGCTCACTGCGACGTTCCGCTGATTGATGTCGTGATCGGTACCCGGCGACGTGAACCGCGAAAGGACGTGATCTTCATACGTGAAGCTGACGAGCTGCCCGTCGGGGCTGAAGACGTGAACGTGCGACCCGCCGCGTAATGCGCCCGGCGTGAACGGCGGTGTCAGGTCGCGGGCATCCAGCAGTTCGATGACGCCCGGACGGTTGGCATCCACCATTACGCCCTGCCGATGAGCGGGTCCGTAGGCCCAGTCCGGCGTTGGGTCTTCCGGGCCGAGGATGAAGACCAAGCGGTCGTCAAACGGATGCCAGGTCGCCACGCCGCAGCAGGCGCCGCGCTTCGATTCGTAGAGCACCTGCACGCCTCCGGTCTCGACGTCGATGCACTCGATCCGCGTGCCGTCAAAGCGAGAACCGTCGGCATCAGAGCGAGCGTCGTAGACGATGCGGCGGCTGTTCGGCGACCAGATGTTGATGTTGGTCAGGATGTGGCCGTGCGGGGCGTACGTGAGCTGTCGCTCGCGAGGAGCATGTCCGCTGGTAATGGGATCGTGTGTTCCGGCCACGCGTTGGGCGAGTGTCGGGTTTCCGGCCGCGGGTCACAAGCCTGGCTTCTGCGGGCCATCGTCGATCTGCGGCGGTATGGGATTGGAAAACGGGGAATTGGACCGGCATTGGAAAACGTCCTGCGCCATTTCGGTATAAATCCTTGGGGCAAGACAGGCGTCTTGCGAGCCTGCTCGGAAGACTTTCGACAGCGGGTGACCTAGGTCGTTAAAGGCGAAAAGTCCGTATGACTGAGCGCGTGAAATGTATCGAATGCGAGAACATGATCCTTCCGCGAACGGCGGCAGCGAATGGGGGACTGTGCGGACCATGCGTGAAGATTCCGGCCCACCTCCGCGCCAAGAAACGTGAATACGAAAGCCGGCTTGCAAGCCATCGCGTGTTCAGGCCAAGTGACGAGGAACTTGCGAGCGCGTCGTACTCGAGTGAGCTCTGGACTGCCCAATGGCAGCTTCAGCCAGAGTATTACGCGGGGAAGAACCTGGACTCTGCAGTGACCGCAATCACCGCAGCCAGGTCGGTATCAGAGGGCAACGTCTTTCTGGTCACCGAAAACGGCGGACAACTGAATGTTGGCTTTACTCGGAGCTATGGCGTGTGCGAATTCCAGAATCACGAGTCCGGCGAGTTTCGTTACGCCTATTCAGATGACAACTTGCGCGGTCAGGTGCCGAAGGAACTTCACGTCGTGCAGGCCTGTCCTTGCTGCGGGGTTGGAATGCTGTGGTATCCGAGCCGCTACCATATGCCGCGAGAGAAGGCGTTTTCGATTCTTGAGAACGCTATCGCGAATCAGAAAATGCCAAGACTCGAATGGTTGGCGGTAGTTGATGACTTCTCGTACACGCAACCCGGTCGAGGTTGAGCGGTTTGGAGATCGCTCTCTCGATCCAGGAGTCACGATATGAAACACCATTGGACGCTTTGCATCGGGCTGGTCACGGCTCTACTGGGCGCGACGCTCGTCGTGGCCCAGGAACAAAACCCCGCTACGAACAAAGCGGCTCCCCAGGGCCCGCCGAAGAAACCGGCCTCCATGACCCCGCCGGACATGACCAATGTGGCGTACGGGAGCGACAAGAAGTTCGACGTCATCGACCTGTGGAAGGCCAAATCGGACAAGCCCACGCCGCTGGTCATCTTTATCCACGGCGGGGGCTTCGGCGGCGGCTCGAAAGACAACATCCTGACTCAATTGCCGCTCGATGAGTTCCTCAAAGCCGGGGTGTCGTGCGCTTCGGTCGATTACCGGAGGCTCCAGTCGCATCCCGGGCCGCGCCAGGTCATCTACCCCGCGATGTTCCTCGACTGCGCGCGGGCGGTGCAATTCCTTCGACACAGCGCCAGGGAATGGAACCTCGACCCGACGCGCTTCGCCTGTGCTGGCGGATCGGCCGGGGCGGGCATGTCGCTCTGGATTGGCTTTCACAAGGACCTGGCCGACCCGAAGAGCGACGATCCCGTGGCGCGGGAGTCGACGCGGCTGACGTGCGTCGCCGTGTTCAACGCGCAAACCGCGTACGACCCGCGCTGGATCAAGGCGAACCTTCCGGGCAAGGCGTACATGGTGCCGAACATCTGGCAACTGGTCGGCCTCGACTGTCCGCCGTGGGGTTCACCGGTTGAAAAGTTTGATGAGATGTTCAAGACCCTCACTCCGGAAAAGGCCAGGCTGATGGAGGACTGCTCGCCGATCAACCATCTCACGGCGGAGGCGCCGCCCGTCTTCCTCCACTACCTCGGGCAACCCCTGAAACCCAGGCGGAATGAAAGCGACGACATCCACCAGATCGGTTTTGGCCTGCGCCTCAAGGAAAAGATGGACGCCCTGAAGGTCGAGTGTGAGATCGTCGGGGGGTGGCCGGCGAACCACGAGAGCACGGGGCCGGACAAAACCGACCTTGAATTCGTGCTGCGGCATTTCGGGGTGAAGCGATAGGAGCCGATATCAATCGCCGCGCCGGCCCCTCACCCCTGCCCCTCCCCCGAGTACGGGGGAGAGGGAGTGCGCGGGCTACTTCTTTTCGTCCTCGTGCTTCTCGGTGGGTGACTTCTCGTCCCTGGCCGATGCTGGTGACGGCGGGACCTCGTCTCGGGCGCTGCCGGATTTCGGATCTGCATCGTTCGCGCTCTTGGACGGCTGCGTTGTGGGGTTGGGCAGCACGGGCTGAGGTTCTAGGCGGTACTCCAACACCGCCTCGCGGCGGACGCCCTGGTCGTTCAGGGCCTTTCGCCAGACGATGATCTTCTTGCGGGCCTCCGGCGGGAGGAGCTGGGCGTGGGGGTCTTCTTCGCTGGTGATCACCGGGCCGCGATAGACGACATTCCCTGACGCGGACTCCAGCAGCGTCATATCCTGGCCGTCGCCGGCGGGCAGGACGATCGTCCATGAGCCGTCATCGACCCGAATGGGGCCGGTTCGCAGTGCGCGGACGGCGAGCGTATTGCCCGTCGGGTTGAACGCCGCGGCGGTGATGGTTGGCGTGGCATTGGCGGCGGTTGTCCAGTTCAGGACATTCCCATTGGTGGTGGTGACGTAATCGTGCACATTCTGCTGCCACGGCGCGGCATCAGCGACGTTCCAGGTATTGGCGAAGGTAATGTCCGATGGATTCGCCTGGCCGGCGTCGGCCGTCTGGCGCTCGCCGAGTTTCACCTCAACGGTGATCGGCTTGGCCTCGCGGATGAGGGTGACCTTGACGCTGTCGCCGGTCTTGTGCATGCGAACGAGCGTCTGGAATTGTTCGCCGTTCACCAGGATCTGGTCGTTGATCTTTTGCAGCACATCGTGCTGGTGGATGAGGCCCTTGCTGGGGCCGGAATCATCGACGTAGTTGACGACCAGCCCCGCGCCTTCGGCCAGTTTGAGCTGGGCACGGAGGGTATCACCGGGGGTTTCGACGCCGACGCCGAGATAGGCCGACTTGACCGCCTTGCCGACGAACGCCGCGCGGACGGCGGTGGGCAGCGGCGGCGCCGGATGCGGCGCTGAGCCGGGCGCGGCGGTGGCGGCCCGGAGACGGTAATAGTCGCGGACCATGTCGCCGTAGTGGTTTGTCTGATCAAGCTTCTCCGCCGCGAGCCTGGCCGCGGCCTCGGCTTGTTCCGCTCGGGCGCGCTCGCGCTCCGCCCTTGCCCGTTCCTCCTGTGCCTTTGCCTTCTCTTCCTGTGCCTTGGCGGAGTTCCCCAGCAATGTCCATCCCGTCACCGTACGTCTCGGTTCCTCCGGGGCGACCTTGAGCGTGAGCGCATTGGTCTTCTTCTCCTTCTCCTCCTGCAACTGCTGCGTCATGAGCCGATCCACCGCCTTGCCGTAGGCCTGCGGCGACTTGTCCTTGAGGAACTCTTCAAGCTCCTGCGCGGTGGGGAGCCGGCCGAGGATATCGATGCAGAGCCGGCGGAACACGACCGAACGTTCGGTGGACGGATTGGGCTTGGCTTCGTCCGTGTTCTCCGCCGTCGGTGTCGCCTTGAGCTGCACCGGCACGACGGACGTGGGCGTGGGCGTGGGCGTGGGCGTCTCGGCCGATGTCGCCTGGCCCAACGTTGATTGCGACGCGCCGGCGGCGATCGATCCGCAGGCAAGGGCGATATGGAGCAACCAGCGGCGATGGCCATGAATGTTGGTGGTGTTCAGCATGTGGTCCTCGTTTTGGAGTTTGGAGCGGTCGGGTTTCGTATAAAGGCAATCGATTTGATCAGAACGGTTGCAGCCGGCGGACGAGCAGCTCCTGCGTGGGGATACTGACCGTCACGTGTTCGCCGGTCTCCGGGTCGACCACGACGATTCGCCGAACGGCCTGCCGGCGGAGGCGCTGGTAGGCGGCCTTGCCGTCGACGAGGACGACGCCGTCGTCCTGCACGCGGTCGAAGGTCTGCTGCAGGCCGACGGGAGACGATGAGACCGAAGCACCTGCTTCTGTCGGCGACTCCGTCTCACTCAAGCGCGACTGGAGCAGCAACTGCGCCGTCAGATCCGGGTCTTCAAGCAGCTCACGGGGAACGGCCGGCGGCTGGGTGACTTGCGAGACCGGCGTGAACCCGATCGGCGTTACAGCCGGCGGCTTGTGCGGAGCCACCAGCGGCCCGACGCCGAACGCCAGCGCCACCAGCGCCGCCGACGCCAACGCAACCGGCCGCGCCCGGCGGAGCCAAACGGCGATCGCCGACCGCCGTGCCACGGGCTCGATGTCCGCTGGCGTTTGCGTCGCCGCGGCGGCCCGGCTGAGCAGCGCATCGTTCAGCACCGCATGGACGCGAAGGTCGAGCCGCGACCCCGGAGCGGCCAGCGGCAAACGACCCAGCATCGCTTCGATCTCGGCGTTTTCCACGGCCGATTCGCGATCAGTGCCTGCGTCATCGGCGGCGGCGATGGGTTCATCGTCGAACAGGCGGATGACTTCCTCATCCGGAGGGCGCGGCGTTTGCCCGCTGGGGTTCGTCGGACGTTTGCTCATAGCAGCTTCTCCAGGCAGGGCCGGAGTTTTTCCAGCGCCCGCCGATAGCGGGCGGCCACCGTCGAGAGCGGCGCGTGCACCACCGCCGCGATCTGCTCGAACGTCAGGCCGGCATAGATCCTCAGCACCACCGCCTCCCGCTGATCGTCCGGCAGCCGCTCCAGCGACCGCGCGACGAATCCCGACACCTCCGATTCGATCGACCGAATCGCCGGGTCGAACCCGCCGGCGTTGTCGCCGCCGCGATGGGCGGCGGCCGGCGGCAGATCGAAGAGCGACGTTGCGAGCATCGCGCCGCTGCCAGCGTCGTCCACGTCGTGGCCGGTGCGGCTAACGCCGTGACGTTCGAAGTCCGACGCGACGGTCACGCGGTTCCCGCCGGGCCAATACCGGCGGACTTGGTCGATCGCCGCGTGCCGGACCATCCGATACGCATAGGCCACGGGATCGGTCGGTCGCACCGGCGTCGGTTCGTCCTGCTCCCCGCGGCCGTGCAGCGGCGCGCAGAGTTTCACGAACGCCTCATGGACGGCGTCCTCGGCGCGTTCGCGCCGGCGGGTGATCGACAGCGCGAGGGTGAACAGGCCCTGCCGATGCAGCGCGTAAAGCTCGCGGAGCCGCTCGAGTTCGGGGTCGTCGTTCACGCCGGGCTTCCCCGCTGCACGATGCCGAGACAGATGCCGCGCGTCGCGGCCGCCCGTTGCAGCACGCGAGCCGCTCACTATTGAGCTAGACGCGGATGAGGGGTGGATTTGTGCAAGGTTTGGCAGGCGGGCCCAGCTCCGTTGGCTGGCATGATACCGCAGGGGTGAATGACGAATGACGAAATTTGAATGGCGAATCAAATCCCAATGACGAAGCTCCAATATGATTGGTTATTCGGTATTCGAGCTTCATTCTTCATTCGGATTTCGCCATTCGTCATTCACCTATTGGGTGTGTTCCGAGCCGGAATGACGGATCGGGTGTTCGCTGGCGCGATCGACGATCCGCCGAACCAGGTCCGTCTCTACGGGATTGCGCGGATTGCCGTCGCGCTTCAACGCAGTGCCGACGATGAAGCCGTCGGCGTAGGGGAGGTAGTGCTGGATGGTCTGCACGGTGACGCCGCTGCCGACGAAGACGTGGGACGAGTCCCCCGCCGCCGATTTGACGTCAACTACTTTCGCCGGATCGGTAGTCTTGCCGGTGCCCGCGCCGCTGACGACCAGGGCATCGGCCAGGCCGCGGCGGAGCGTGTCGTCCACCTCTTCCGCGATCGGCCGCGCGGCCAGCGGAGCGGAGTGCTTCACATCGACATCCGCGAAGATGCGAATGCCGGTCGCGCCGAGCAAGGCGCGGTCGCGGAGCAGATCATGGGCGATGCCCTGGAGCAACCCCTGGTCGGCGACGCGCGCGCCGCACAGGACGTTCACGCGAATGAGCTGCGCACCGACGGCGTGCGCGACGGCCAAGGCACTTTGGCCATCGTTGCGAAGGACATTGATGCCGAGCGGGAGGTCCGGGAACTGCCGCCGCACGTCGGCGGCGAGAGCGGTCATCCAACTGACGACATACGCCGGCACGCGGCCGGGAAAGAAGGGGATGTCGCCAAAGTTCTCGAGCATGAAGCCGTGAATGCCGCCGCGGGCTAGCGATTCGGCATCGCGAAGGACGGCCGCACGGATGGTTTCGGGATTCCCTTGAAAGAGCGGCGACCCCGGCAACGGTGGGAGATGCAGCATTCCGATAACGGGCTTGGCGACGAGTTGCCAATGGGGGACCAGAGGGTTCATAGCGGCCTCGCAAGCGAAAGCCGTTCCGTGCGATCGCCGCAAACCTCGAACAGCGGAGACTCTACGGCACGTCCAGCAGCAAACGCGAGCCCGTGGGTGGCAAACGGCTGGGCTCGGTTCGGCAACTACCGGACGGGCAACCGGGACGCCAAGCGATACACCGATTTCGGGTACCCCCGCGATCCGGCCGGCGTGACTATACTCTCGCACCATGTCCTCTGTGTTAATCGTGGACGATGACCTCGACGGATCCGAACCCGTGGCCCGATACCTTCGGCGGGCCGGCCACCGCGTCGTTTGCGCCCCCAATGGGCGCGAAGCCCTCGCGTTGCTCACCGGCGCCCTGCCCGACGTCGTCGTGCTTGATGTGCGCATGCCCGAGATGGACGGGATGACGTTCCTGGGCGTGCTCCGCTCCTACCTGCGCTGGCAAGACATGCCGGTCGTGCTGCTCACGGCGTACGCGGATGGGCCACATATCCAACAGGCCGAGCGGCTGGGCGCGACGGACGTGTTTAAGAAGGGAAGCGTAGAATTGGAAGACCTGGCGGCATGCATTCAGCGGCGCCTGAGCAAGGGTGACCGCGATGGGGGAAAGGCATCATAGGCCTCCATTTCCTGCTCCCCTGAATAGCCAGGAAGGCGCTCGAGAGTTCTCGGACAACCTGCGACAGCGTTTTCCGCTGCTTGGCCGGACCTGCACGAAGGCATGACAAGCTATGGCGCGCGTGCCGCCGCCACCACCGCCGCCAACTGGTCGGCGGCGATGTGGATCGTCATGGTCGTGCCGCCGGTCAACACGCTGTCCACCGGCGGCGGAGTGATGTTGACGGCGTTACCGCCAACGCCGGGGGCGCTCAGCGAAAGCACCCGGGTGGCGTGGCCTGCCTCGACATCGCGGACCGTCTTTCCCGCGAGTTTCCCCGATGCCTCCACCTGCACCTGGGCGATCACGTGCGGCGTGCCGGCGACGACGGCGGTGCTGAGGACCGTCGCACCGGCCGACATGCCGGCGACGATCGGCGCGGCCAGGGCCGAAGCGCTGAATGCGATGTCGATGCCCAACGCCCCGGAGAGCTTGCCGGCCAGTTGCTGGTCGAACAGCCGGATGAGGATGCGAATCGAGGGGTTCATCCGCCGGGCGTCGAGGGCGACCTCCAGGTTCCCGATGTCGTCGTTGGTGGCGACGACCACGGCGCGGGCGTGCTGGATGCCGGCATCGACCAGTCCCTGGTCCTCCTTCATGTCGCGCAGGAGCACCGGCACGTTCCACTCGCGGGCCTTGGCCAGGAAGTGGTTCTGCTCGTCCTTTTCGATAACGACGACGCCGACGCCGGCCTGAAGGTATTGCTCGAGCACCCGGATGCCCAGGTGCCCGAGGCCGCACAGGATGACGTGATCGCGATAAGTTCCGGCCACCACGAGCGTCCACTCCTTCTCCCCGCGGCGGCGGGAAACCATGAGAAACCCCAGCCGCACGATCCCCTCGCCGATCAGACCGAAGCCGAGCAATGGATAAAACGCAAAGAGCACCATCACCCAGCCGACGGGCGGCGGGTTAATCGTCTGCTGGGCGAGCAACGCCATCCACGCCGAGTACATCGCCACGGGCAACGTCGGCGGATGGCCGTCGAACTTCAGGTCGGGGGCGAGCAGGACGACGAACGTGCCGACGGTCACCGCGGCGAGCAGGCCGACGAGCGTCCAGCGGAATTCGAGGATGAGGGCTCGGGCGTAAAGCAACGTTACGCGGACGCGCTGCTGCCGGCGACGGGCGGCGACGGCGGGATGGGGCGCGCTTCGGGGCAATCGTGCCTTTCTTTTACCTCTCCCACCGGGAGAGGTCGCCCTGAAGGGGCGGGTGAGGGCGGACGTCAGTTGGCGTTCCTTTGGTGAATTGAAACCCGATCATCCGCAGAAAGGATGCAACTTGCCCTCCGCCCTCACCCCAGCCCTCTCCCGGAGGGAGAGGGAGCCATTCGCCGTTCGCCTCAGCCGGCGATCTCCGGCATCTCGATGAACGCGTAACAGAGCATGTGGCAGATCGCCATCTGCGCATCTTCCACCCGGCCGTAGTGGACGTCGTTGATCACCACCAGCTCGTCGGCGTACGGCGCGACGCTGCCGCGTTTGCCGCCGACGAGGGCGGCGACGTACACGCCGCTCTCCTTGGCCCATTTGCACGCCTTCACGACGTTCGGCGACGAACCGCTGACGCTCATCGCCAGGACCATGTCGCCGGGACGCGCATAGTTCTGGAGCTGGCGGACGAAGATGTCCTCGTACGCGTAGTCGTTGCCGAGCGCCGTCATCCACGAGACGTTGTCGTTCAGCGTCAGGCAGCGGAACCGGCGGTTGGTCGTGCCGGCGGTCACCGTCGCGCCAGCCACTTTATCACTAGCGCCTTTGCCCAGGTCGGTGATGAAGTGCGAGGCGTTGGCCGCGCTGCCGCCGTTGCCGAAGCAGAAGAGCTGGCGGTCTTCGGCGCGGCAGGCGCGGAGCCGGTCGATCAGCCGGGCGACGGCGTCGGCGGGAATGGCGTCGATCGCGGCTTTCTGCGCCGTTCGGTAACGTTCGATCCAGTCGGAGAGGTTGGGCATGGTGGTTTAAATCTTCGCGATCCGCGCCGCCAGTTCCAGCGCGCCGACCGGGACGGCGTCTTCTCCCAAGGCCGCCAGCACTACTGGCGGGACGGGATGGAACGCCTCCATCACGCAAACCGGCAACGCCGCCGCGATCGCGTCGGGGAGCGGCTGGCCGATGAGCGACAAGCCGCCGCCGAGGACGATCATGCTGGGGTGAAGCAGGTGAACGACGTGCGACAGGGCAAAGGCGACATCGCCGGCCAGCTCGGCGAGGATCGCGGCGGCGATCGGATCGGCGGTCAGGACAGCGGCCAGGTGTCGTGCCTCGCCGCCGACTTGCCCCGCGGCCCGGCGAGCCAACTCGGACTGGGGATGTTCACGCATGATCTCCCGGATCCGCCGATCGACGGCCCAGCCGGAGCAGCGGTCTTCGACGGTCGCCCCGGAGCGCTCGAGGCGGAGATGGCCGAACTCGACCTCGCCGGGCGATGCGCCGTGATAGATGTTGCCATCGACCACCAGCCCCCCGCCTACGCCGCTGCCGAAGTTGGCGTAGAAGACGGGGTTGAAACCGCGGCCGGCGCCGTGGACGGCTTCGCCGAGCGTGGCGGTGTTGGCGTCGTTCTCCACGACGACCGGGACGCCGGCTTTTTCCGCCAGCCAGTCGCGCAGCGGGAAGTTCTCCCAGCCGTCGATCTGGTGCGAGCGGCGGATCCGGCCGGAAGCGACGTCGATCGGCCCGCCGAAGCCGACGCCGATGGCCCCTATCGTCCGCCCGGCGAGCAATTCGCGCAGACCCGTCTCGATCTGCCGCTGGATCGCCGCCCCGCCGCCGTGGCGATCGGCGTCGGCCCGCCAGCGGCCGATGATCTCTGTCGGTGACTCCGCCAGGACAATCTGAAGCTTGGTGCCACCGATCTCGACGCCGGCAAGGAGTGCGGAGGAAGCGGAAGTCGGCGGAGGTGGATTCATGGGTCAAACGTGAGTCGGTCGATCCGATCGGCGGCCGATGATATCGGCAGCCGGCGAATCGCGAAAATCCTTGCACGGTGCGCCGTGGTCCGCCACACTCTCCTGCGACATGTCGCGCAAGCATCGCCACAAGAGCACGCACACTCCGCAAACGCCGGCGGCATCGGCCGCTGTTGTCGAGGCAACCACGCCGAAACGCGGGCCGCGCCGGTATCCGGTCTGGTCGGCGCGGTTCATCCTCGGCGCATTTGTCTTTGGGCTGATGGTGACGCTCGTGCTGCTGTTGATCTTCGATCACCATCGCCGGTTCATCAAAGACATGGAGATCACGGTGACGGTGGTCGCCGGGCTGCTCTTCGCGGTGCTGAGCGTCGGGCTCTACTACGGCGCCCGCGTCAAGAAGCGGGAGCAGATGACCGGCGACCTTCAGACGGTCGGCTCGCTCAGGGGAATCACCGGCTCCGACGCCAGCGGGTGCCTCGATTTCGGCAACCTGTCATTCGACCTCGGCAGCGGCGGCTGCGGCGAAGCGATCGCTGGCCTTGTCCTCGGCGTCCTGCTCCTGGTCCTGCTGGTGATCGGGCTCTGGCTGTTCATCAATGTCGCGCTGATCGTCTTCTTCCTGGTCTCCCTGGCGCTGGGCTGGGTCTTTCATCGGGCGCTGCGGCAGGTCTTCGCTAAGAGCAAGCAGTGCCGCGGCGATCTAGTGAACAGCCTCTATTACGCCGCCATTTACACAGTGCTCTACACCGGCTGGCTGCTGGCGATCCTGATGCTGGTGGACAAGCTGACGAAGAAGGCGTGAACCGCGATCGGCTGACCGCGGGATTTGAAAGCTGGAACCGATGCGTCCTCGTAGAATCGCGTAATCAAATGGACATCGTCACCGCCATCACCGGCGCCAGCGGCGCGCTTTACGCTCAGCGCTTCATCCAGGGCCTCGGGCAGGCCGGCGTGCGCGTGCACCTGGTCGTCTCGCCGCTGGGCCGGCGGCTGCTGCACGATGAGCTGGGCATGGAGACGATCGACCTGCCGGCGCTGGCCGGGACGACCGACCATTCCATTACGCTCTACAACTACAACGACGTCGGCGCCAAGCTCGCGAGCGGCTCGTTCCTGCACGATGGCATGGTCATCGTCCCGTGCTCGAGCAACACACTGGCGGAAGTGGCCCATGGCCTGGGCGACAACCTGATCAGCCGGGCGGCTGCCGTCACGCTGAAGGAGCGGCGGAAGCTGGTGCTGGTCCACCGCGAGATGCCGCTCTCGCCGATCGACGTGAACAACTACAAGACGCTCAGCGACGCCGGCGTGATCCTCGCGCCGGCGAACCCAGGGTTCTATCTGAATCCGACGAGCGTGCTGGAGGTAGTCGACTTCGTCGCGGGGAAACTGCTGGACCTGGTCGGCGTGAAGCATGAGATGGATACGAGGTGGGATCCGAAGAGCCCGAGGCCGCCGATGTCGGTGACGTGAACCACGAGCAGGACGCTTAGCACGGTTGACCTGACATCCCGAGGTACTCCGAAAGACCTCAGAGAGCGTGTTTAAGAACAAGGACGAGTCGGCCTAACATGTAATATGTCACGGAGGAAGTACCCATCGGACCTGACGGATCGTCAATGGCAAAGGATCGAACCACACATTCCACCCGAACGATGGGGTGGACGTACGCGCAGCGTCGACATGCGCGAAGTGGTCAACGGGATTTTGTACCTGGTTCGCAACGGCTGCGCGTGGCGGGCCATCCCGCACGATCTGCCCAAATGGTCGACTTGTCGGCATTACTACGATCGCTTCAGACGCGACGGCACCTGGGCCCTGATCCATAAGCTGCTTCGGGATCAGGTGCGACAACAAGCTGGCCGACCCAAGGAGCCGTCTGCCGCCGTACTGGATGCTCAAAGCGTCAAGTGCGGCGGAAAAGGGGGGATAAAGGCTTTGACGCTGGCAAGAAGGTGAAAGGCCGCAAGCGTCATCTGGTCGTCGATATGCTGGGGCTCGTGCTGATCGCGGTGGTGCACTCGGCGGGCCTGCAAGACGACCAGCGTCTGGCTGCTGGGCAGGTGTTTGTCCGGTTGTTTGACCTGGGCTGGTCGCGGCTGAAGAAGATCTGGGCCGACCAGATGTACGAGGGCAGCGCCGTGGTCTGGGCCAAGGCGATCGGCCAGTGGACGCTGGAGATCGTGCGGCGGGTCGCCGGCCAAAAAGGCTTCGCGGCACTGCCCAGAAGATGGGTCGTCGAACGGACATTCGGATGGCTCGGCCGATACCGGCGCCTCAGCAAGGACTACGAAACGCACACGATTAACAGTGAAACCATGATCTACCTCGCCATGATCAACCTGATGGTCCACCGGCTTGAGCCGGGGTGAGCCATGTTCTTAAACACGCTCTCTCAGGATGACAGGGCTTCGACGTTTTTCGGCATTCACCAGGGATTCGCCATGCCGTACGCTCCTGGTCATGAAGACCCGCCCGACACGGACGTCGGCGAAGCTGCCCGGCTTGACGGACCGCACGCCCAGTCGCGACGATCCCGACCGCCGCGCGCCAGGCAGATCACGCCGCTCTGCAAAGAAGAAACGGTTTGACATCGACGAAGTGATGCGCCGTCTCCGCCTGACGGTGAAGCCCTACACGCCGGCGGCGATGTTCCAGCTATACGACGAGGGGTTCAAGTCGGTCTTCGAGATCCTCGCGGGCTGCATTATCTCGATCCGCACGCTGGATGAGGTGACGCTTACGACCAGCCGCAGGCTGTTCGAGGCCGCCCGAACGCCGGCAGAGGTGGCGGCGTTGTCGCCGGGCAAAATCGATCAGTTAATCGCGACGTGTACGTTCCATGGGCCCAAGTCGCGGACGATTCATGCGATCGCGGCGGAAGCGGCCACGAAGTTCGGCGGCAAGGTGCCATGCGACTTCGACGTGCTCACTAGCTTCAGTGGCGTTGGGCCCAAGTGCGCCAACCTGGTGCTCGGCGTCGCCTGCCAGCAGCCGCATGGCGTGGCGGTGGACATCCACGTTCACCGTGTGACCAATCGCTGGGGCTACGTCAGTGCACTGACGCCGGAGAAGACGATGGAAGAACTGGAAGAGAAGCTGCCCAGGAAGTACTGGATCGAGATCAACAAACTTCTGGTGCCGTTTGGAAAGTTCATCTGCACGGGCCGAGCGCCGAAGTGCTCGACGTGCCCAGTGCTGGCGTATTGCCGGCAGGTGGGAGTGGCGGAACATCGGTAATGTTCGGTTTGAAACCGACGGCTCAAGATTCACACGATCTAATATGGAGAATACAATGCTCTAAACCCGTGCTACGGCTTCCCACTCGTCAACCAATCCGGCATGACCCGCGCCAGTGTCAGCCCGCCGGACTTTTCGTAGAGGCAATAGATCGTCAGGTCCGGTCCCACCGCCAGGTCGGAATAGCCCGATGGTCCCGGCTCCACCGCGCGGCTGGCCGTCCAGGTTTTGCCGTCGTCGGTACTGAGCCGAAGCGTCAGGTTCTGCCGCTTGTACGATGGCCCCTTGCCCGCCGCCGGCTTGCGGTTGGGGACCGCCTCGGTGCTGTTGGGATTCGCGAAGACGATCCGGCCGGTCGCATGGCCGCCGCCGGGGAATGACAAACGAATGATCGACGCGTTGCAGATCGGCTCGACCAGCGCCTCGTCGAACGCCGGCTTGCTCCAGCCGGTCGCGCCGTCGGCGCTGGTGACAGTGACTCGGCGGGACTTCGTCGACTCGTTGCGGCTGTTCAGCATCACCTTCCCGTCGAGTAGCTCGACCGCGACCGTTTCGTTCGGATCCGGCACGTCCGCCGTGCTCGTGACCGCGATGTCGCCGTGCTTCCACGTCTTGCCGTGATCGTCGCTGTAGATCGTCGCGACGACGCTCGGGTGATGCTTCTTGCCGCCGGTGCTGAGCCAGACGGGCACGAGCAGGCGGCCGTTCATGAGCTGAATTCCATGCGTCGGGCCGGTGGCGATCACGTCCCACGCATAGTCCTTCTTGAACGGCTCGAACGCCGCGGTGATCTCGACGGGCTCGGAGAACGACTTGCCGTCGTCGTCGCTGCGCATGTAGAAGCAGCGGGCGTACTCGATGCAGTAGAGGAAGTGGATCACGCCGTCCTTGCTGTCGACGATGGCGACGGGATTGTTAAACGTCTGCTTGCCGTCGCCAGCGATCTTGCGCGGCTCCTCGGCCCACGTCCGCCCCGCGTCGGTGCTGCGGCGGAGGAGGATCTCGATCGGGTCCCAGTCGCCGCCTTTGCCCTTGCGGGCTTCGCAGTAGGCCAGGAGCGTGCCCTTGGTCGTGACCACGATGCCGGGGATGCGGCAGTTGATGTACCCGATGTCTTTGGGCGTAAGGACGGGGACTTTTTCGGGATCGGGTATGGGCGCGGTGGCGCGGGCGGCCGACGCTACGAAAAGCGCAATCACCCAGATGCCGAGGACGCAGATCTTTGGCTGGTTCATCGTGGGCCTCGAACTTGGCAGTTGTGGTGCAGGCTTTCCAGCCTGCACTTATTGATTCCGTGCAGCCTGGAAAGCCTGCACCACAATCCATCCGTTTCACCACTCCCCGCCGCGGGCGAACTGCTTCCGCGTCGCCGCGCCAAACTCCGTCGCGGCCTCGTCGATGCGCGTGAGCAGCTCTTCCGTCGTCGCGCCTGATCCGCCCCGGGCGGCGGGGATCAGCGTGTTGCACTCGTTGGCGTCCATGAACCGCGCGGCTTCCAGCAGACGTCGCTCGTCTTCCGGCGGGACGACGAGAAACCCGTGCTTGTCGGCGTGGATCAGGTACCCTGGCTCGATCGTCCGCCCGAACACCTTCACCGCCTCGCCCCAGCGTACGGGATGCGAAAACGCGTGGCCAACCGACAGCCGCCGGGCCAGCGCCTTAAAGCCGGCGTTGGTCATCTCGTCGAGATCGCGGATGGCCCCATCGACGATCACGCCGACGCAGCCGAGGGCACGGTGGATGTTGGCGTTCACCTCGCCCCAGAACGATCCGTAGACGGCCGGTTTGTCCAGGTCCTGCACGACGACGATCTTCGGCCCGGGCTGGCTGCCGATGTAGCGGCGGTATTCGCTCCAGCCGTTCGGATTCGCATCGCGATGCCGCCGCTCGCCGGGCTGGATGACGACGGTGACGGCGTAGCCGACCATCGGTCCCATCTGCGGCATGAAGTCGCACGTCTCCTCAAGATTGATCCCCTCGCGGCTGGCGTCGCGGGCGGTGATCTGTTCCCAGCCGTTGTAGATCGTCGGTGTGTTCCAACGTTTGAGTTGGAGAAGTTCGGAGTGGGAGAGACGCTCTGAACTGGGTGCGGCGGACGATGGCATATAGATTCTCCGCTACGAAAGTCCCTACAACGTTCATCACACCGGCGATCGCACGAGCACGTGACCCAACGCCCACATCTCGCGCCGAACTTCGGCAGCTTCCGCTTCCGTCAACGCCGTCAGCGGCGATCGTGGCGGGCCGCACTCGACGCCGAGCATCGTCAGGATCGCCTTGGCCGCCGCGATCTCGCCATACTTGCGGAGCAGTTCCACCACGCGAACGGCCTGGGCCTGGTGGCCGCGTGCCGCGGCGATGTCGCCGGCCTGGAACGCCTTGATCATGCGATGATAAACCGGCGCGGCGTAGTTGTAGGTGCTTCCGATGGCGCCCTTTGCCCCCGCCGCCAGGCCGGCGAGGAGGATCTCATCGCGGCCGAAGAGGATATCCAGGTCGTCTCCAGCCAGCGCGATGAGCTGCTGAAACTCCATCAGGTTGTCGTGCGTGTACTTGATTCCGGCGAAGTTGGGAATCGCCTGGCGGGCCCGCGGCAGGAACTCGGTCATCGAGAGCGAAACGCCGGTCATCGAGGGCAGGTGGTAATAGTAGAACGGCGTCCGCTCGGCGGCCGATGCGACACGGGCGCAGAAGTCGACCAGCGCCGCCACATCGCGCGGCCGAAAGAAGAACGGCGCCAGCGCCGCGAATCCCGCGGCTCCGACGGACTGTGCATGGGCCGCCAACGCGCCGGCTTCGGTCACGCTGGCATGGCCGACGTGCACCACCACCGGCAATTCCGGAGGCGCGGCCGACACCCATCGCTCCACGACCTGCATTCGCTCAGCCGTCGAGAGACAAGGCCCTTCGCCGGTCGTCCCGCAGACGAACGCTCCCGACACGCCGCCGGCCAGCAGCAGCTCGATCTGCTTCGGAATGACGGCCAGGTTCACGCTGCCGTCGGCGTGCATCGGCGTATGAGGAGCGGCGATCAGGCCGCGAAGGCGAAGGGGCATGGTGGGGGTGATAGCGGGGTGGTGGAGGGGGTGTCAATGCGTGGGAATTGTGGCGGAGTGGCGGAGTGGCGGGGTAGCGGAGTGAATTGAGGATGGAGGATGGAGGATGGGCGACGACGATGTACGATCTCTGCATCCTCTCATCCTCCATCCTCCATCCTCAATGCATCACCGCTTTCGCAAGGAACCCCCACCCTAACCCTCCCCTGGAGTACCGGGAGAGGGGACTAGACTACTGAAACCGCAACGGACTCCCCGCCGGGCCGTCCAGCGTCATGAGCGTTCCCAGCCACACCTGCGCCGCCAGTGCGGCGACCAGTAGGACCGACATCACGAGCAGGACCGTCCGGCGCTTGGGCGCCCACCGGGCCATGGCGGCCAGGATCAGGCCCAGCACCACGATGGAGACTCCGATGATCACGTGGCCGAGGCGACGGGTCAGTCCGAGTGGCAGTGCGGTGGCGCTGGACGTTGAGGTTGCCGTAGGCGTTGCTGCCGTTGGCGTTTCTGTTGGCTGCGTCGCGGGCGCGGTCGTTGGCATCACTCGCGGCGCTGCCGCCGGGGCATCGGCCGGCGCGCGCACGCGATCCCACAGCACGGCGATGACCGATCGCTTTTCCCCCTCGGCGACTTTCATCGCATCGGTCGCGCTGGCCAGGAACCACCAGCCCATCCCCGATGCGGCCAGTGCGAGCAACGCCGCCGCGAGCCAGGTTCGGGCCGCCGGGACGATCTCCTCTTTCACCGTTGCGACCGCCGCGGCGGGCTTGAACATGCGGATCATCGCCACATCCGCCGGTGCGCCGGTTGCCAGCACTTCCTCTTCCACTTCCAGCGGCCGCGGTCCGGCCGAGTTTCGCCACGCCAGGCCGAGCGCCCCCAATGCAAACGCCGCGGCGATGCCCGCGAGGATCATGTGCCCCTGCGCCGGCGGAACGTAGTACGACGCGGCCTTCGGCGTTCGCGATTCGGTCTGTTCCAGCGCGACGCTCGGCACAGTGGCCGGCGTGGGCGCGGCCGCGACCGTCACAGACCGCCGCAGGTCCAGTTGCACGCCCATGCCGTGCTCGTAAACCATCTCCCCGCCCATCCACGCGCCCCAGAGCATGACGCCCAAGGCAAACAGGAGCAGCGCCATCACTGGTAGATAAAGCCGGCGACGCCAGACGCCGGTCGCGCCGATGCCGACTACCACGGCGAGCACGGCGATCCCCGTCGCCGGGGCCATCCGCCAGATGTGCCCTTTCAGCAATTGCCACTGCTCGCCCTGCGGTTCGCTGATGGGGTCATGGATCTGGGTGCGAGCTGTCAGCTCGCGCCAGGGCAGATCGACGCGATCGCCGGGAGGCATCGTTCGTCGCACAACGTCGCTAAAGGCATAAACGCCGGACAACGAGACAGGCACCATCGACAAAACGCCGATCGCCACCATCCACCGCCCCGCCCGTCGTGCCGGCCCGCCGGGATACATGAAGCTGAAGATCTCAATCAGCATCCCGAGCGTGAACAGCCCGATCGGAAAGTGGAGAAGGGCGACGTGGAAGTTCGGGTTGGTGAGTTGAGCGCCCAAGGTACAGCTCCGGCGAAGACAAGCTTTCGCAAACCTGGCATCAAGATACGACGATCAGGGCCACTTGAGAAGTAACGTCGCAGAAGCAAGGGTGGCGCGGTGCTCACGGCTGTGGCAGAGGCAGGGGCATATGGCATATGCCCAATTCGACGCAGCGGGCGCGCTGGAACAAAGGATTCACGTTCTCGCAAATGGCTTGATCGATCGTCGTCAAGCATCAACCGCGTCGAATTGGGGCGTATCCATAAGCCCCTACATGCGTTCGCCACGGCTACCGCGCGCGAAGAAGCACCCGGCGGCCGAATCGGCAACCGGGTGCTCGGGCTATTCGTTGAGCGATCGTGCCGTGACGCCTCGCGTACGCAAACTCAGGCCGCTCGTCGGCGGATTGCGCGTTTGCCGCCGATGAGGCCCAGCATGATCAAGCCGCCCCACACGCCCGCCGGCAGCGGGACGGCGACGGGCGTGCCGTTTCCTCCGCCTACGCCGCCGGTGTCGTTCAGGGAGAAGCTGAAGGTGTAGTACGCGTTGCTTTCGGTCCCGGAGCCGCTCACGTCTTTGGCGTCGGCGTTCACGCTGAACTTGTACTTGCCCGGCGCCAGGAAACCACCGGTGTCGATCTCGCGGGATGCGCCCGCGGGGCCGCCTTCATTGACGGCGGTCTGCGAGATGAACAGCGGCGACGCCGAACGCGTGTCGCCGAGCGGCACCAGTTGCATCGAGACGGTACCGTTGCCGAGCGAGCCCAGCGCCCCGCCGATGGTGTAGGAGGCGGGCCGGCCGTCGATCGTGAAGGTGATGTCAAAGCCGCTTTGTGCCTGGGCCGGGCCGGCGGTGTTGGTGGTTCGCGAGCGAACCTGCCCCTCGCCGAACGCCCCTTCCAGGCCGGCGCCGCCGGTGCCCAGCACGCCGGGCATGGAGTATTGATGGGCCATGGAGAGCAGGCCGGCGGACGGGCCGTCGGCGTCGCCTACTTCGTTTGCGAATGTGTTAAACCCATCGACCGCCTGCTGCTGATCGACCCCGCCGCTTCGGGAAGCGTGGATCATGGAGTGACGCGACAGGAGCGTCGCGCCGGCCAAGGCCTGCTGGCCCGACATCAGCACCACGGCGACCGCTAGTCCTTTCGTGGCCCGCCCCGCCAAACTGCGGCGAGGGGTACGACGTGGCGACGGGATGACGCCGGCGATGGACTCGGGTTGAACGGCGAGCGTTGAAGGATGGGTCATGACACGCTCTTTATCGGTCTACGTCCCGATAAAAGTTCAGTGACTTGTGACGGATCGTCGCAGCGACATGTACTTTTCGTTCCGAAATGCGAATCGATGTGTACGTCGCACCAATGTGCAAACTTTGGGCCGCTTGCGCGCTCGGGCGCAGCATGAGCCATTCTTCATCGCAGGGCATCAATCGGCGTGTCTTCCGCTTCACCGCGCGTCCGCTACACTTGCCCAACCCAATGCGGCGTCTCTGGTCCCATCGCCTGCTCACGCTCCTCCAACTCACCCGCATGGCGCTGGTCTTCACGGCCATCGCCGACGGCTGGTGCGGGTTGGCGTTGTCGCGGGCGGCGGTGGCGTGGCCGGGGCGTGCGTCGTTTGCCAGCGTGATGAACGGCTGGCAGTTCCTGGCGTTGTCGGCGGTCTCAATCGGGCTCTACGGCTTCGGCATGAGTCTGAACGACATCATCGACCGTCGGCGCGATCGGCAGATCTCGCCGACGCGTCCCATTCCCAGCGGCCGCGTCAGCATCGCGATGGCTCACCTCATCTGCCTGGCCCTGCTCGCGCTCGCTCTCGGAGCTGGCTGGATGTTCCGCAGTTGGGGCGGATCCGACCTGTCCATCTCGCTCGTCATCGTGACGCTGGCCTTGATCTGGTTCTACGACGTCGCCGGGAAGTACCTCGTCGGGCTTGGGCTAGTGACGCTGGGCTTGGTTCGCTTCAGTCAGGCACTGATCCCGTCGCTTCACGAGGGGCCGCCGTACCATCCGCTAGTCTGGCATCCGCTCTGGTTGTTGAACCACGTCGCGCTGCTGTCGGCGGTGTGCTACCAGTGGGAAGAGAAACGACCGGTCCTGAACATCCGCCACTGGCTAGGCGTCCTTCTGTGCCTCGGCGCCATCGACGCCGGGGCGATCTGGCTGATCGGCACGCGCGGCGGCTCGGGAACGTTCGCCGAGAACATCCACCTCGATTTCCGCCTCTTGGCCCCCGTCGCCGCCACGCTGGGGTTCGTGCTCGTCGCCCGCCAAGTCCGCCGGCGCAGCACAACGCAACGCGAGGCCGGCCAGGCGACGATGCTTTACGGCCTGCTCTGGCTGATCGTCTACGACGCCGTCTTCGCCGGGTTGTGGGCGCACTGGGCGGTCGGCGTCGGCATTCTGCTGCTGCTTCCGGTAGCTTATTTCTCGGTGAAGGTGATGCGCTGGTGGAGCAAGCTGCTGGCGGCGTCGCAGCGGCCGGAGTTCAAACGCGCCGGGAGCTGAAGAGGAAAGTGGCGGTGTGGCGGGGTGACGTCCGAACCATCGTTCTCCTGCTCCTTCTTCCTTCTCCTCATCGAATTCATCCTCGTCATCCTCATCGTAATCCTAATCGTTCGGCTGACGACCAGACCCGGACGAGCAGGATTAGGATGAGGAGGACGAGGATGAAGTTGATTAAGAGAACGAGCGGGAGAAGGAGCAGGACATTCCATCCCGCCACCTCCCTTGCCGTTCTGACCCTCCCCGCTACAGTACCACGTCCCATGAGCCCACCGGCCGCGCGCCCCCTGAACACACCCCAGCCCTTCCTCGTCGCGCTGGCGGCGTGGGCCCTGCCCGGCTTGGGTTACGTGCTGATCGGCCAGCGAACCCGCGGTCTCACCGTCGGCATCTCCATCGTGCTGCTCTTCGTCTTCGGGATGCTGATCGGCGGGGCTCGGGCGCTGGAAGTGCCGATGGTGGAACGCGAAGACGTGCAGAAGAACCGCCTCGAAGGCACCGAAAGGTCCGACAAGCCCAAGCTGATCGACGAGATCCGCAGCAAGCCTTGGTCGATCGCCCAGGTCTTCACCGGGCCGGTTGGCTTCCTCGGCGGCTACGTCAGCGCCTGGGCCGGCTCGGTGACGCAGGACCCGGTGACCAAGGCCATCAATCCTCCGCCTGGCGTCGAGTCGCACGCCCGGGTGAATGAAATCGCCGTCTTGTACATGGCGGTCGCCGGCATGCTGAACCTGCTGGCAATCATCGATTCGGCCCATCGCGCGGGCCGGCTGCTGGAGCTGAAGTGATGTCCATGTTCCACAAGGTGCTCAGCTTCATCGCCCAGGCCCCCCCGCCGCCCAAGCCGCCGTACGAGTGGAAGCCGTTCCTCCGCCCGATGCCGGTCTGGGGCGACAACGCGTGGCCGTGGCTGCTGATCCCCCTCTGCGTCGGCGTGGCGATCGTCTACAAGTCGATCAAGTGCCGCTCGATGAAGCAGGTGCCGAAGGAAGCGTTCGTGCTGACCGTCTGGATCCTGGCCGGCATGGCGATCGCGGCGGTGGTGCTGGCGCTGATCGTGGAGGGGATGGAGCGGGCGAATACGTAGTGATCTTCTCCCTCTCCCCTGTACTCGGGGGAGAGGGCAGGGGTGAGGGGCCGGATGGCGAGTTGCGTCCCTCTAGGTCTTCCCGCCGTAGACGTCACCCTACGGATCGTACTTGATGCCGCCGAACACCCACGCCCGAAGCGCCGCATCTTCGCGAAGATCCGCGAGCATATCCGATACCGTCCGATGGTGTTGCGATCGTGTCGTAACGATGAACCTCGACCCGAATTCGCTCACGAACAACGCGTCTGACCGCGGAGCGGCAACGCTCGCATGATGGCGAAGTGCGTCGATCGCCGTCTGGCGCGAAACCATCAGACTCGTTCCGGGGACGCGGCTGGTCGCCGCCGTATTGCCCGCACGCAATAGATCCGTCACGTCGTAGACCTGAGCGTTGGCGCCGGGTGCCCCTGACGTCCCGGACAAGCGGTAGAAGATCTCGTTATCGTGCTCCTCGAAAGCCCACCAACGCAGGTCGATTCCACCATTACGTGCCGTGACGACGCGAGGCGAGAATTCGTGCGGCGTCCAGTGGTCGATGATCGCCCAGAGCAGCCGCCGAACGGAGTAGTTGTGGAACGTGCGGCGAAATTGCGTGCCTTCATCCACGGGACGCTTTGAGACGTAGCTCGAAACTCGGGTCCCCGATACCTGCGCCAAGTGCGTCACGGCCTCGTTGAACGACGTGGTGTCGAAGCTGATCTCGGGGACGTTTCGATCCAGCATCGGCGTCGGCGACGGTTGCGATGGAACTAGCCAGCGGCGGACGAAGGTGTCGCGCTGGACCATCACGACGAACGCCGCAGCCAGCGCCACGGTGGTCAGGCGGAGGATGGTTCCAGGTCTGGGCACGGCGAGCGTAGCGTGCAACTGAGCCAGATTGAGTTTAACGCGATCATCTACCCCACAGCGACGCCAAGTATTCGCAGATGAAGGCGACCATGCCGGCGATCAGCAAGAACGTTCCCCAGCCTTGTGCTGGTTTGGGCGCGGTTCCGATGAGCACCGCCCCGGTTAGCGCCACAACGGCACTTGAGATTAGACGAGCCGCACCGCTGATCCGATCGCGGGGGCGCGGCTCGGCGCTGTCCCATGCAGGGGCATAGCTGAGCGGCTCGGGCTTGTCGCTGTCTTCTGGAGTCATGACTGCTCTGATCCTTCGCCGCGACAGAGAAGATCGTAACGGACGCCGATTCGCCGACCGGCCCCTCACCCTACCCTCTCCCCTGATTACAGGGGAGAGGGAACAAAACAAAGAAACGTGCCGGGCGAGTCGCCTCGCCCGGCACGTTCGGTTCTCCCATCAGTTATTAGCCGCACCCAATCGCTCAGGCCGGCGTCTCGGCCGTCGGGGCAACGGCTTCGCCTTCACCCTTGGGCTTCGTCCGCAGCACGCCGTCTTCCAAGACCAGGCGGATCTTCGCCAGCGCCTTGTTCTGGATCTGGCGGACGCGCTCCTTGGTCACGCCGATGATCTGGCCGACCTCTTCCAGCGTCAGCGGATGTTCATCCTGCTGCTGCCAGTTGAAGCGGCGCTGGATCACGGTGCTCTCGACGTCGGTCAGGTCGGCGAGGTTGCGGTCGACGATCTGCTTCAGTTCATCGATGCAGTCCTCTTCGACCATGTCCCGCTTGCGGTCGGACCAGTCGGACTTCTCCATGTCGGGCTCAAACTCGACCGGGAAGCGCGTCTTGTGCCGGCTCGACTTCAAGGCCGTTCGGCTGAACGCCTTGAGGATCGCGCGGCACGCGTACGTGCTGAACTTGAAGCCGCGATCGATGCTGAACTTGTCCACGGCGCGGATCAGCGCCATGTTTCCTTCAGACACGACCTCGGCGAAGTCCACGTCGCCCAGCCGCGTGCGCTTGGCCATCGCCAGCACCAGCGCCAGGTTCGTGCGCACCAGGTATTCCCGGAAGTGCTCGAACCGGCGATGCCAGTTGAGGAACTGCTCGGCGTGCTCTTTCGTCAAGCCGTCCTTCTGGATCTTCTTCTGGAGGACCGTGAGCTTCCGCTTCGCGTAGTTGAAGCGCAGGAACATCAGGCGCTCTTCGCCGGCGCTCATGAGCTGCGGCGCGCCGGCCATGGTCGCATCGACGGCCTCGTCGCGCGTGGGCTGATACCACGCCACCAGCGGAAGCGCCGGTGCGTCTTCTTCGAACAGCTTCTTCTCGATTCCCTTCTCCTTGAAGATCGGGCTGTCCATGAAGGCGTAGTTCGCCTCCAGCAACGGCTCGACCTTCAGGCGGAGCGCCTTGGGGGCACGGGGGTTTTTCATAGTTGCGGTCGTCATGGTTGCCTCACCCACCTTCTCCTCTGTGGGGTTAGACGTCTGATAGTCGTCCGGGATTACATCTAATTCCAACACCTGCCGCTCTGACAGTTCTTGTTCCAACATTGCCACCTCCCCAGGCTCGTGCCTACCATCTCGCAAGAGGAAGGCAGCCTGAATTCTACGACCCGCACGAGCCTCATGTTCGTGCTGGAAGTCGTTGTGAAGTTTACTGTTAACTCGATTCATCGCGTCTTCTTTTTGACAGTGATCACCACTGCCTTCATCCTATAAGACAAACATCTTAAACGTTTGTTTGAGAATTCCCAAACGCCCGTTTGAAATTACTCGGCAATACCGATGCCGCAAGGATGGTAAAATCTCGCTCATCATTTCTAAGCGAGGTCTGGCATGCGGATCCTGTGTTTCGGCGGCACCTTTAACCCTATCCATCACGGGCACTTAATCTGCTCCATGGCGATCGGCGAGGCGGGAGGCTATGATCGGGTGCTCTTGATCCCGAGCGCCCAGCCCCCCCACCGGCACGGGCAATTTGATCTCGTCTCCGCGCAAGACCGGCTGACAATGTGTCAGCTTGCCATTCAAAACGCGCCATTCTTTGCCATCTCAGACGTTGAACTGCGCCGATCGGGGCCAAGTTACACACTGGAAACCGCCCGGACGCTGAAAGAACAATCCTGGGGTGAGGTCCACTGGCTGATCGGCGGCGATACCGTGGCGCAACTGCCGGCCTGGCATGATCCGGCCGCACTGATGCGCGAAGTGAAGTTCGTGGTGATGGGCCGCCCGGGATGGACGCTCGATTGGGATTCGCTCGCCGAGCCATATCGCTCGCTGCGCGCGAATGTGGTAACCGGCCCGCTGATTGAAATCAGCGCAACACAAGTGCGGCGACGTGTCGCGGCTGGGCTCGGAATCGACTTCCTCGTCCCGCCTGCCGTTCGTGATTACATCCGGGATAAGGCGCTTTATCGCCAAGAAAGCTCAGGGCTGTGATGCGGAGGTGCGGGCAGATGCCGGAGCGGGTGCTGGTGCAGGTTCGCCGTCGATCGCTGCGAGGATCGTCGCGCGCCACGATTGCAGGAAGCGAAGGCGCAAGCGTTCTTTGATCAGATCGACGTTGCTCGCTTCGAGGAATCCCTGGACCACCGTTCCGGCGCCGCGCTCGCCGGGGAGGGAATCAACCGCCGGGCCAGAGCCATCGCTCTCGGTGTAGATCCCACCGCCCATGGGCTGGAGGGCCGTGGGGTCGGTGAAGCGGGCCAGCGTCAGGCGGCCGACGATGACGGGCCCGGGCTTGTCTGCGCCGGCCTGCGTCGCCCGAATTGTACCATCCTGGGCGATCGCGATTTCAGTCGTGCCTACCGGAACCTTCATCTCGGGGATCAGCTTGAAACCTTCCTGTCCTTCGGCCTGGCCGACAACGAGCTGATTGTCCTTGGCGACGTAGAGGTGGCCGTTGCGGGTGAAGCCGATCGTGCTGCCCTTGCGGCCATCAACGTACATGCGAATCTCGAGGAAGCCGTCGCCTTGGATTGCGATGTCCAAGGCGCGTTCGGTCGATTGGAGCTCGCCCTGGGTAAGGTCGATCTGGCTGGCGACGTTACGCCCGTCGCCGCAGGCGGTGCGGGAAGACTTGAAGCCCGGGCACTCGGCGTTGCGGAGATTCTCGACAATGGCCCGCGTGGCCGTGTCGATCGCCGCGAGCGTGTCCGCCAGCGGCGCGACCGACTTCTCCGCGGCCCGCAAGGCAACGCCGCCGCGCGGCGCGGGCTGGGCCGGCGGGATCGTCGCCTCGTTGATCATCTGGTCGATCGTCTCGCGCCGGGCCAGCTTCGCCTCCCGCGGCGACGCGGCGCCTTCCATCGACTGGATGCGCGGATTCGTTCGCGGCGTCTGCTGCCCCTGCTGGCCGACCTGCGGCTGCACCACCGCCGGACGCTGCGGCGGGACGACGGCCGCCGGCGGAGCATCAAATGGCCCCTGCAGCGAGGTATCCGGCTGCACGGCTACCGCTGACGCCATCGAGTGGTTCGGCGACGGTTGCTGGAGCTGCTGCCGAGCCTGCATCTGCTGAAGCTGCTGCGGCGAAGGCGCGCACCCGCCGGCGATCACCAGCACACCAGCCGCCGCCGCAATGACGAGCAGCACCTGGCCGAGAAGGCCAAGCATGAGACGAACGCGGGAATGGGAAACACGGGAGAATGAGAAGATCGACATGAAGGAGTCCCTTCCGTGGGAGTTTCAGCCCTGTCCTCCGGCGTTTGGCCGGCGGACAGGCACGTCGTCATCCTGACGACAATTGCCCGCAACGCGGGGATTATGCGCAACAGGGTGGGGAAAGGGAAGGGGTTCGGCGGGACATTTCCCACGCGGACGCGGGTAACGACGATGACCACGCCTCCAGTGGATAGTGATTGAAGGTACACTGCTGAAACGTGTCCTGTGCTCGTGCCGGCCCCAACGGGGCCGAGGGCTGTAGCCACGGGTGGAGCGCAGCCGGTACCCCGGCGAAGCGCAACCCGTGGTAAGCGCTCCCACACGAAAACCGCCCCGGCTGGGGCGGCGGAACCATGAGAAGCGGGATGACATTCCCTTTTCACGTTCCTCCGCCCCCTTCGGGGGCGGGTTTCGTATTGGGGAACTTACCACGGGTTGCGCTTGCCGGAGTACCGGCTTCGCTCCACCCGTGGCTACATCCCCATCGCCCCATTCGGGGCGAAGTTTGGAGGTCATCTCTCGTGTTCCAATCGCTTGCTGCTCGTCATTCGCTGCTGGTCCTCTGTGTCCTCATGCTCTGCGCATCGCCGGCATCTGCCGCCGAATCGCCGCTCCGCATAGGCACCGCCAAGGTAGACGTAACGCCCGACTTCCCCATTCGCCTCAGCGGATACGCCGCGCGCGGCGCTGAGTCTGACGGCATTGAGACCCATCTGTTCGCACGAGCCCTGGCCATCGGAACCGAAGCTCGCAACGCGGCGGTCATCGTGACGATCGACGCCACCGGAATCCCAGGGGCGCTATCCGACGACGTCGCTCGCCGCGTCGAGGCCAAAGCGGGCGTGCCGCGCGAACGGCTTGTCCTCGCCTGTACGCACACCCACGCCGCCCCCTGCCTGACCGGGCTTCTGCCCAACCTTTTCGGCCAACCAATCCCGCCGGAGCATCAGGAACACATCGACCGCTACACGCATTGGCTCGGCGACCGGCTCGTCGAGGCGGCGCTGGCGGCGATCAACGACCTCAAGCCCGGCACGCTGGGCATCACCCGCGGCAAGGCGACCTTCGCCGCCAATCGCCGCAAGCCGCCTGGGCCGGTGGATCACGAGTTGCCGCTGCTCGTGGCGAAGGACCCCAACGGAAAGCTCCGGGCCGTGGTCGTGAACTACGCCTGCCACTGCACCACGCTCGGCCCGGAGACGAACAAGACCTGCGCCGACTGGGCCGGCTACGCCGCCGAGCAGATCGAGCAGGAGAACCCCGGCGTCTTCGCTTTGGTGACGATCGGCTGCGGAGCCGACGCCAACCCCAAGCCGCGCACCGGCGTCCCCTTCGCGCAGCAGCACGGCCGGGAGATCGCCGCCGAGGTGAAACGGTTGCTCGGGGCCGGCGATCTGCGCCCGATCCGCACTGCGCCGACCGGCCGCCTGAAGCACATCGACCTGGCGTATGACAAGCTCCCCACGCGCGAGGAGTGGGAGAAACTGGCCCAGCGCCCGGACGCCATCGGCTACAACGCCCGCACGCAGCTTGCCCGCCTCAAGGCCGGGCAAGAGATTCCGACGGCGCTCCCCTACTCAGTACAGTCGCTGGTCTTCGGCGATAACTTGGCGATGGTCTTCCTCGCCGGCGAAGTGGTCGTCGATTACGCCTTGCGGCTGAAAGGCGACTTCGACCCGGCGAAGCTTTGGGTCAGCGCGTACGCGAACGACGTCCCCTGCTACATCCCCTCGCGCCGCGTCCTCGCCGAAGGCGGCTACGAGGCCGAGGGGGCGATGGTCTACTACGGCCGCCCGGGCAAGCTCGCCCCGGCGGTGGAGAACGACATCATCCGAACCGTGCACGAGCTGGTCCCTGCCGGCTATCGCTCGCCGCAGTCGCTGAATGAATTTCCGTTGCCGAAGAGCGTGGACGAGGCGCTGAAGTCGTTCAAGCTGCGCGACGACCTGACCATCGATGTCGCCGCCGCCGAGCCGCTGATCGCCAGTCCCGTGGCGATCGACTGGGACGCGCGCGGGCGGCTCTGGGTGTTGGAGATGTACGACTACCCGTCCGGCCTCCACGAAAACTGGACGCCCGGCGGCCGCGTGAAAGTGCTCGAAGACACCGACGGCGACGGCGTCTACGACAAGGCCACGCTCTTCCTCGATCATCTCCCGTTCCCGATGGGACTCATGTACTGGCGGAAAGGCGTCATCGTCTGCGCCGCGCCGAACATCCTCTACGCCGAGGACGCCGACGGCGATGGCAATGCGATCGGAAAGGCTGACGTCCGCCGAGTGCTCTTCTCTGGTTTCTCGCCGGACAACCAGCAATGGGAAGTGAACGGCCTGGCGTGGGGCCTGGACAACTGGGTCTACGGCGCCAGCAGCATCCGCAACGACCCGATCCGCATCGGCGACGCGGTCGCCGGCGCTGGCGCCGAGCCGCGCACCATCGACCTCGGCGGTCGCGATTTCCGCATGAACCCCGACACGCTCGCGTTCGAGCCGGCGGCCGGCCGCACGCAGTTCTGCCGCGTGCGCGATGACTGGGACAACTGGTTCGGCAACGACAACAGCAACCCGCTCTGGCACTATCCGCTGCCCGAGCGGTACGTCCGCCGCAATCCGCACGTCCCGGCGACATCGCCGCGGGTGTTCGTGGCCGGCGGCGCAGACGCGACGCGCCTCTACCCCGCCAGCCGTCTGCTCGAACGCTTTAACATGCCGGCCAGCGCCAATCGCGTCACCAGCGGCTGCGGCCCCGGCATCTATCGCGATCGACTCCTCGGCGAAGAGTTCTACGGTAACGCCTTCTTCTGCGAGCCGGTCCACAACCTCGTCCAGCGCCTGATCCTCGAACCCGCGAGCGTCAGCTTCACCGGCCATCGCGCGCCGGAGAATGCACATTCCGAGTTCCTCGCCTCGACCGACAACTGGTTCCGCCCCGTGCAGGTGCGCACCGGCCCCGATGGCGCACTGTGGGTGGTGGACATGTACCGCTTCGTGATCGAGCACCCGCGCTGGATCACGCCTGAGCGGCTGTCGCGGCTGGACATCCGCGCGGGCGCGGACAAGGGCCGGATCTACCGCATCTATCCGAAGGGGCAAAAGCCGCGGAAGTTCGAGTTGCTGGCCGGCCTCGACGCCGCGGCGCTGGCGGCGCGTCTCGACAGCCCGAACGGCACGCTCCGCGACATTGTCCACCGCGAGCTGTACCAGCGCGGCGACGCCGCCGCGGCACGGGTGCTCTCGAAGCTGGCCGCCAACGCGAAAGACCCGGCGGTCCGTCTCCAGGCGATGGGCGCGCTCGATGGGCTAAAATCCCTGCAAGTGTCCCTCGTTCGCAGCGCCCTCGCCGACACAGATCCCAGGCTTCGGCGGAACGCACTAAGGCTCGGCGAACCCTGGCTGAACACGGATTCCGAGCTGACCGCCGCCGCGATGGAGCTGGCGGACGATCCTGCCCTTTCCGTCCGCTATCAGCTCGCGCTCAGCCTCGGCGAGCGCAACAACGCCGACGTCGTTCCCGTGCTGGCAAAGCTCGCGGCGTCCGCGCCGGACGATGCCTGGATGCGGGCGGCGGTGCTCAGCGCTTCAGCGAAGCGGCCTGGTGAGATCTTGGCTGCTGTCTCGGCAAAAGTTCCTGAAGGCAAGGCGCGGACGGATCTCGTCCGCAACCTCGCGGTCACGCAGGCGGCGACGGCCACCGACGCTCTCGGCGTTGCCGATGCGATTCTCGCGATCACGCCGCCCGACGACGCGCGCGTCGATGCGTCCCACTTCGCCGCGCTGGGCCCGATCCTCGACGCCACTGGCGCTCGGCTGGCCGACGTCATGTCGACCGCTCCGGATGCTGGGGCCGCAAACGTCACCGCCGCGCGCGACCGCGTTCGCCGCATCATGCAAGCGGCCCGTACGGTCACCGCCGATCCGAAGAGCGCTGCGGCTGCGCGGGTGGGCGCGATCTCGCTTCTCGGCCGCAACGATGACGGCAACGACGCTGAGCAACGCCGCCAGGACCTCGACCTGCTCGCCGGCCTGCTGAAGATCGATGTCCCCCCGGCCGTGCAGGCGGCGGCCGTCGCCGCGTTCGGGCGGATGCGGAGCAACGACGCCGCCGCGGTACTCGTCGCCGCGTGGAAGCAGACGTCGCCGGCGGTTCGGCCGCAGTTGTTCGACGCGCTGGCCGCGCGGAAGGAATGGATCGAGCCGCTGGTCGCCGCCATCGAAGCGGGCAAGATCGTCTCGGCCGAAGTCTCGACGGCCCAGCGCGACCGTCTGCTCCGCCAGGACGACCCGGCGATCCGCCGCCGCGTCGAGCAGGCGCTGGCCGCCGCCCGGCCGCAGAGCCGCACCAAGGCGCTCGAACTCACCCGCCCGGCGCTGTCGCTCAAAGGCGATGCGGCGGCCGGCGCGGCGGTGTTCACACGCCTGTGCTCCGCGTGCCACCAGCTCGACAACATCGGCACCGCCGTCGGCCCGAACCTGGCGAACCTGACCGATCGCAGCGGCCCGGCGCTCTTGACGGCAATTGTGGACCCCAATGCCGCCGTCGAAGGGCGCTACGCGGCGTACCTCGTCGAGACGTCCGACGGCCGCAGCCTCACCGGCCTCATTGCCGACGAGACGGCGGCCGGTTTCACAGTCGTCCAAGGCGGCGGCGTCCGCGAATCCGTCGGCCGCTCGGCCGTCCGCAAGCTCGTCAGCACCGGGCTGTCGATGATGCCGGAAGGTCTCGAAGCGGGCCTGCCGCTGCAGGATTTGGCTGATCTGGTGGCGTTCGTGCAGAAGCCGCGAACATCGGCGGCACCGTAGGCAAATAAATGGATGGGTCCGCCGCAACGTGTCCAGGAAAGATTTAACTGGACACCCCCTTCCCAAATCCCTGAGCTGAGGTACAGTGATCACCACACTTGGATCAGGCGGTGCTCAGATGGCCGCCGTCGCAATTGAAGGTTGGGCCCAGCAGGCAGGAGGACCGCGAAGGGAACGGAAGCCAGAACTGAAACGGCCCGACCGGGTCGCAGTGGGAAGGAGTGTCCGCCTGCCGCTGCGACCTTTTCGTTGCGCGGATGGTACGGCGCGAAACCGCGAAGCGACTGGCGGCACCCTCGCGAGTTCTTTCCCTGTCCGACGCTCGGCGCTCTTTCTCACGTCTACGCAAACAACCCCATCACCGGCTTCCCCTTCCCATCCTTCGTCACGTAGAACGGCCGCTCTTCCACCGTATACGCCAGCTTCGGCGAGATGCCGACCGCGCGGTAGATGCTCGCGTGCAGGTCTTCGATCGTCACCGGCTCGGTGATCACCTTGCACGGCCGCTCGTCCGCCGTCGCGCCGTGGACGTAGCCGCGCTTCATGCCGCCGCCGAACATCAGCACACTTCCCGCCTGCGTGAAGTGGCGGTGCATGCCGTATTCCTTCATGTCGCTGAGCTTCGCCGGCGGCACCGGCGTGCCGCGATCGAGCGGCTTGTCCGGCGTGCCTTCGGTCATCATGTCGCGACTGAACTCACTGGCCAGCACGATCAGCGTGCGATCGAGCAGTCCCCGCGCATCGAGGTCGCGGACGAGCTGCGCGATCGGCGCGTCGATCATCTTCTTCATGTTTACCAGCCGTGCGTGGCCGTTCTCGTGCGTGTCCCAATTCAGGAACGGGATGTACTCGGTGGTAACTTCGATGAAGCGCGCCCCCGCCTCGGTGAGCCGCCGGGCCAGGAGACACCCAAGGCCAAACCGGCCGACGGTCGCCGCTTCGTAGCTGCCGAAGCGATCGAGCTTCGCCGAGCCGACCTTCGCCGGATCGATGCCCGCCGGCACGTACCGGCGGATCGACTCCTCCGGCTCCAGCGAAAGGTCGAACGCCTTGGCCGCCGGTGAGCTGAGCAGCCGATGGGCATTATCCATCGAGCGCAGGTACGACTCGCGCTGGTAGCCACTGCCGTACTTCCCGACAGGGCTAGCCTCCAGCATCTTGCGATACAGCGCGTCGCGATTCTGGAAGCGATCGCTCGTCATCCCCGCCGGCGGGCGGACGGCCGTCGCAGCCTCGTGCGGGAACGGGACGTTGAACGGCCCGAACTCCCCGCCGAGGAAGCCGGCGGTGGTGAAGGCCTTGAGCTCTTCGCCTTCGCCGAGGTCCAGCCGCTGGCCGATGTTGATGAACGCGGGGATCGCCGGATCGCGCGGGCCGAGCGTGCGGGCGATGACCGACCCAATGTGCGGCGCGGCGACGGAGATCGGCGGCGCGTAGCCGGTGTGCCAGTGATACTGGTGCCGCGAGTGCAGGATGACGCCGAGGTCCGCGACGACGGCGGAGCGGATGAGCGTCGCCCGATCGAGCACGCTGGCGATCTGCTCCAGGCCTTCGGAAAGCCGCACGCCGGGGAGGACGGTGGGGATGGATGGGAAGGTGCTGAGGATGCCCTTGGGATCGACGCCCTTCTCGAAGGGGACGTAGCGCTTGGGGTCGAAGGTTTCGCAGTGTGCCATCCCGCCGGCCATCCAGAGGACGATGACGGTGTCGGCGGTCGGCGTAATCTCCGCGCCCGAGGCCAGTTTAGCGGCGCCGCTTGCGGCGAGTGACGGCGGCGCGGCAGTGGCGCCGCCCGCAAACACGCGCGGTGCAGAAGCCGCCAGCGCGGCGAGCGTGGTGGCGGAAGCGGTTTTGAGGAAGTCGCGTCGGGTGTTCATTGTTTGTGGTGCGGGCTTTCCAGCCTGCACGTTGAACCTGATTAACTGTTTTCCAGCACCGCTCGAATGTAGTCTCCGGTCCGGCGATCTACGCTCGCAGAAGCCACACTATGTGGGCAAATTGGAGCTTTTCCGTCGCGACGAATCACTGGAAGGCCGAAGTACACGTTCTTGGGGTCCGACAAGAGTATGGACCAAGTGCCCCCGAGTTGTTTTCTGAATGTTTCTCCGACGTATGATGCAACCCGATCCAGGAGATACCGATTCTTCTCAATCATCGTCTTTGGTGAATCAAAGCTGGAAATCACCCACTTCTCGAGAACATTCAATGATTCCGGAGAATAATCGAGGTTAGCAGCGACACTCTTTGGAACTTCTTTCGATAACATTTCGAGACGTTGGTCCATCTCAATAATCCAGTCATCGAATTCGTCTTTCGTGTTCACTCGACCTCCTCGGGCCCACGACTTGAGAATGCCAAACTCTCTTAAATCCTGGTTCTCAATGTCCAGGCTGGAAAGCCTGCACCACAACATCAATACACATACTGAAACTCCGGCTGCATCGTCAGCGCCCAGAGGAAATCCGATACCGCGTCCGCCGTCGGCTTCGTACCGAGCATTTCCGTCGCGATCTTCTTCTCCGCATCCGTCGGCTTCCGGCAAAGCGTCTGCTCATAAACGCCAGCGATCCACGCGCCAGGATCTTTCGCCGCCGCCGCTGCCAGCTTCGCCGCCGTCTTCTTCAGCTTCGCATCGAGCGTCGCGCCGTTCGTCAGCTCCAGCGCCTGGATCGTCGTCGCGCTGTCCTGCCGCACCGACATCACCATCTCCCGATTCGGCCGGCCGAGCGCCAGTTGCAGCGGATCGGCGGTCTGAAGCGCCGCGCGGATTCCGCCGGGCTGCCGGGACGCCAGGGCGACCAGGCCCGGCAGACGATACGGGAACTCCGCCTGAATCAGGTCCTTCTGCAAACGTCCGTCATCCGCAATCGCCGGTCCTTCATCCAGCGGTGGCTCGGCCGCCGGCAGAATCACCGCTTTGGCCCAGCCCTTATCGTCGTACGTCCCCGGCTTGTTCCAGCCGGGATCGGGCGAGCGGCGGCAGAGCCAGTTCTCGTCCATCGTCCACGTGCTGCTCCACCCGTCGCCGCGGAGCGACGCGAAGAACGTCACGCCCGGCCGCGTGTTGAGGTGGTTGAACACCGCCGGGATCTTGTCGCGATCGACGACGTTGAGGTTCGGCCGTTCGGTGTGGCTGTCGACGGCGACGGAGACCACGTTGTCTCCCTTCACCAACAGCGGGCGAAGATCGGCCAGCGCGGTGCGGGCCGCATCGGTGAGGTAGACCGGCGCGGCCTTGCCATTCACCACGATCTCCGCCCGCTGTGATGAGGCGAAGATCGCGTACGCCGTCGTCGGCAACGCGTCGAGCTTGTAATGCTGGCGGAAGACGACCTTGTGCCGGATGAACGCCTGCATCGAAGGGTCGAGCTTCTCGCCGCCGGCCGCGAGTTGGGCGGCGCGTTCGGGGCTGCGAAGGATGCCGTCGGCTTCGCTTGCGCTTTTTGCAGCATCGTCCGCGGCAGTTTTCGCCTTGTTCGAGGCAGCGGTGATTTCGCTTGCCGGCGCATCCTTGTCGATCAGCTTCTGCACATCGCCGGCCAGCTTCTGTGCCGCTTCGCCCTTCGCGCGGGCCACCTGCCAGGCCCCGCGACGCACGCCGGCAATCACGGGTTCGTCCGTCCAGGCGAACGGTGGCAGGTGCTGATCCTTCACGAGCTTCCCGCGAGCGCTGAAGTCGAACTCGATCGACGCGGGAAAGCTCGCCCACTCGCCGGTCAGCGTGCTGATGGCGTCGGCGAACTGCTCGGCCGACAGCCGCCGGGCCTGCGGGCCGCGGAAGACGAACGGCGACTTTTCGCTCACTGGCGCCGGCTCGACCACCGGGAGCTGGTAGGCCCGCGACGTCATGATCAGCTCGATTGTGTGCCGCAGGTCGTACTTATTCGCCGCCAGGTCTTCGGCGAGCCAGTCGAGCAGGTCGCTGCTCCACGCCGGCTTCTCCATGTCGTCGAGCGGCTCCACCAGTCCGCGGCCGAGCAGCCGGGCCCAGAGCCGATTGACGATGTTCCGCGAGAGCCGCCCGTTGCTCTGGCTGGTCAGCACCTGCGAGAAACGCTTCAACCGCTCGGGGCGCGAGAGCTTCGGATCGATCTCGCCGAGTTGCGGATAGAGGAAGCGCGCATCGGCCATCTTCCCCGTCGCCCGATCGCAGTGGACCATCTCCAGCGGCTTGTCGCTGAAGGTAGCCGCCAGGCTGTAGGCGTCGGCGAGCGTCCAGTCGGAGACGAAGCTGTCGTGGCAGCCGGCGCACTTGAGGTTTACGCCGAGGAACACCTGCGAGACGTTCTGCGCCGCCTGCATCGGCGGCGACATGGCCGCCGGCACCGAGCCGCGCCAGACGATGCCTTTGACGAAGCCTTCGCTGTCGCCGGCGGGGCTGGTGAGTTCGCGGACGAACTGGTCGTAAGGCATGTTCGCCAGCAGCGCCGCGTAAAGCCACCCGGTGATCTGCTTGCGGCCGCCGTCGATGAAGCCGGTGCCCTTGTAATCGTTGCGGAGCAGGTCGTTCCAGAAGGTGAGCCAGTGGTCGGCATAGCCGTAGTCGTCGGCCAGGAGCTTGCGGACGAGCTTCTCGCGCTTGTCCGGCGAACGGTCGGCGACGAAAGCCTCGAGATCGCTCGTCGGCGGGAGCAGGCCGATCGCATCGAGCCAGGCGCGGCGAGCGAAGGCGCGGTCGTCAACGGGGAGCGCGGCCGTCCCCGGCCGGCCCGGAATGCTTCCGTCCCCGGCCGGCCTTTCTTCATTCGAAACCACACCGGACACAAGCGTTCCCAGGCCGGGCGAGGACGCCCGCGCTCCCGGGCCGGCCGGGGACGGTCGCGCTCCGGTGGGTTCGTTTTGCGCCGGGAGATGCGGGACACCCTCCAAGTGCTTCCAGTAAGCCCCCAGCAACCGATCGACCGGATGCGACTCCGGCCCGTCCGGCAACTTCACCGCCCGCGGCATCAGGTTCGCCGGCGGCGGCTTGGCAAAGGTGACCCCTTGGTCCCACTTCAGCCCCTGATCGATCCATGCCCGCAGCAGCCCGACCTGGTCCGCCGTCAATCGGCTGCCCTTCTTGGGCATGATGCTGTCGGGGTCGAGCCCGGAGACAAGCTTGATCGCCAGGCTGTCGGCGCTCTTGCCGACGATGACGGCCGGGCCGTTGTCGCCGCCCTTGAGGAACGATTCCCGCGTTTCAACGCTGAGGCCGCCTTTATTCTTTCCCTTGCCGTGACACTGGAGGCAACTTTGCTCGAGGATCGGCCGGATGTCGGCGGAGAACGAAATGGGTTTGTTCGGCGCCGGCGGAAGCGCCGCCGACGGCGCGGCATATGCGACGGCGCCGACGCCAAGAACCAGAAAGGACACCCATCGTGCTGCCATAAAGAACCTATGTAAGCCCTGTACTCTACTGTAACTGCGGCGAAGTTGCGTGTTGAACGAGGGACAGGGATGCATGTTCAAAGGTCCTACGGGCGTTTCGGTGGCTTCGTTCGGGCTGGGTGCGGTGGGTTCGTTCCACAAACGCGAAATGGGTTTGTTTGGCGCGGCGTCGGTGGGTTCGTTCTGCAATCGCGAAATGGGTTTGTTCGGCGCAGGATCGGTGGCTTCGTTCCAGAATTGCGAAATGGGTTCGTTTGGCGCGGCGACGCTGGGTTCGTTCCGCAATTGCGAAATCGGTTCGTTCGGCGTGGTGAGGGTGGGTTCGTTCCGCACGCCGGTGTCTGAGCTACTCCGAAGACCGGGACCGAACCGGGCAATCCGCGCGAAAGATCCGGCTGAATCTGTGCCCCTGGCGTCAGCGGCAATACGGGCTGCGGGTCTTCGCGGAGTACCGCTCAGACACCGGCGTGGGATCGGGTTGGGCGGTTCAGCTTCCATGTGCGCAGCAAAACAAGCCGCCCTGGGGGCGGCTGATTCTCAGATTCGTATATAAGCCTAACAGATTATACCATGCCCGCAGAAAAATGAAATGGAAAAATCGGGGCGGCAGTGCAGCGAGGAAGCTCCCAAGGCCCCACCGCGGCGCGGTGGGTGTTATTGCGACTCGCGTTGCCCCGGGCAACGCCCACCGCGCCGCGGTGGGGCCTTGGAAGCCACGCCGAACCGTGAGCGCGCCTGGAACGTCGCTCCCCAACTACACCGGCTGCGGCTCGGCCAGCTTCGCCGGTGTCAGGCTGGCCGGGATGCCATTCTGCCTTGCGGCGCACTCAATCGCTGCCTTGATGAATCCCATGAACAGCGGCTGCGGGCGCAGCGGGCGGCTGGTGAGCTCGGGGTGGGCCTGCGTGCCGACGAAATACGGATGCACCGACGGCGGCAGCTCCAGGATCTGCATGATCGGCTGCGTGGGGTGCTTGCCGCTGAAGATCATCCCCTTGCTCTCCAGCAGCTCGATGTACTTCGGATCGACCTCGTAACGATGCCGGAAACGAAGGCGCACGCTGCGGGCGTTGTCGAACAGCCTGGCGGCGATCGTGCCGGGCTTGAGCTCGATGTCCTTGCCGCCGAGGCGCATGTTACCGCCGAGGCCTTCGATCTTTTTCTGCTCGGGGAGGATGTCGATGACGGCGTCTTTGCAGTCCGGCTCAAATTCGGTGCTGCACGCCTCGGGCAGGCCGCAGACGTTTCTGGCGTATTCGATGACCGCCATCTGGAAGCCGAGACACAAGCCGAGGTAGGGGATCTTGTTCTCGCGGGCGTAGCGGATGCACTCGATCTTGCCTTCGGTGCCGCGGCTGCCGAACCCGCCGGGGACGACGATGCCCTGCACGTCGGCCAGGCGCTTAGCGACATTGGTCTCGTCGATCTGCGTGGTGTCGAGCCAGCGGAGTTCGACATCGACGCCAAGGTGTACGCCGCAATGCTCGCAGGCCTTGATGATGCTGGCGTAGGCATCGCGGAGGGCGACGTACTTGCCGGTGACGGCGATCGTCACCTGCTTGTTCTGCTTGCCGATGCGATCGACGAACCATTGCCAGCGGGTGCGGGCGCGGTCTTCGGTGCGCTGGTTGACCCGCTCGTGCAAGTCGAGCAGCGTGAGCACTTCACGATCGATGCCGGCGTCGCGGAGGGCGTCGGGGATGAGGTAGATGCTTTCCAGGTCGTGCATCGAGAAGACGCGCCGCATCGGCACGTTCGTGTACATCGAGATCTTCTCGCGGACCTTCTCGCGCACCTCGCGGCCGGCGCGGCAGGCGATGATGTGGGGCATGATGCCCACTTCCATCAGCCGCTTGATGCCGAGCTGGGCGGCCTTGGACTTTTGCTCGCCGACGGCGTTGGGCTCGAGGATGTAGGTCAGGGCGACGAACATCACCGAGCCTTCGCCTTCCTCGAAAGCAAGCTGGCGGCAGGCTTCGAGGTAGTGCATGGTCTCGTAGTCGCCGACGGTGCCGCCGACCTCGACGAAGACGACGTCGGCGTTGCTCTTCACGGCCAGCTCGCGGAGGCGCAGCTTGATTTCGCCGGTGACGTGGGGAATGGCCTGCACGTCGCGGCCGAGGTAGCTGCCCTCGCGTTCCTTCTTCAGCACCGACGACATGATCTGCCCGTTGGTGGTGAAGTTGGCGGCGTTCAGGTCCTGGTCGAGCAGGCGCTCGTACGTGCCCAGGTCCATGTCGGTTTCCATGCCGTCGTCGAGCACGAACACTTCGCCATGCCGGAACGGATTGAGCGTGCCGGAATCGATGTTGTAGTACCCCTCCATCTTGATCGGCGCGACGCGAAGCCCCTTGTCCTGCATCAGCTTGGCCAGCGATGAGGCGAAGATTCCCTTGCCGAGACCAGAGATGACGGTGCCGACGACCACCACGTATTTGTGGTGGCCCTTGCGATACCCTGGAGGCATCGGCGTGTAAAACTCCGTCTCCTCGGTGGACTGGCCGATGCGGGCGAGTAGGTCTTGTTGGCTCATGATTGGTCGAAGGAGTTAGGAGTTGGAAGTTAGGAGTTAGAAGAAGACAGGAAAACGACGACCTGTTTCACTTCTAACTTCCAACTCCTAACTCCTAGCTCCTCTCCTCTTTCTTTCCACAAACGCCGCGTACTGCTCCGGCGTATCGATTCCGTGCGTCGCCCGGTGAGTCACGAGGACTCCGATCGACTTTCCGTGCTCTAAAGCCCGCAGTTGTTCGAGTTTCTCAGTCCGTTCGAGCGGAGTAGGCTTCCAGGCAGCAAACTCCAGTAAGAACGGCCGCCGATAGGCGTAGATGCCCAGATGCAGATAGTATGCCGCCGGGGCCTCGTCCGCCTTAGCAGGTTGTTTTCCCTCGCGGTCGCGATCGTACGGGATGAGCCGCCGGGAAAAGTAAATCGCCCGGCCGTCGAGTCCCATCACCACTTTCACTAGGTTGGGATTGAGCGCATCGGCCTCGGCCGCCGGAAACGGCGTTGCCGCCGTTGCCATGTCTTCGGTTGTCAGCTCCAGCCGCTCAATCAGCGCGTCCACAATTTCCGGCTCGATCTCCGGCTCGTCGCCCTGGACGTTGACGACGATCTCATCGCTCAGCGTTCGCGCCACCTCGGCGATCCGGTCCGTCCCGCTCTGGTGGTCCGGCGACGTCATGACGCAGCGCGTCCCAAATGGGCGCAGCGCGGCCGCGATGCGCTCGTCGTCCATCGCGACGATCACTTCGCGCACACGCCGACACAGCCGCACCTGGTCCACGACATGCTGGACCAGCGGCTTGCCGGTATCAGAGGCGACAATTTTGGCGGGGAACCGAGTCGAAGCGTAACGAGCGGGAATGACGACGGTTGCAACAGCCAAAGTCGATCCTCGGAGCCAATTAGGGTCGGCTTAGAACTGTGGGGCGAACATACGGGGGGAGGGAGGGAGTGTCAAACCTGGGTGGGGATTTCGTCAGGAGTGGGAAGAGGATTCAACACAGAGAGGCAGAGAACGCAGAGGAAAGCAAAACCGGGCGATCGCAGGGATGTTTGTGTTATCTCAGCGCTCTCTGCGTCTCTGCGGTGATTCTTTGCCTTCAACTGACTCAGATCACCTCGAACTCCCGTCCCTTCGGATCCGCGATCGCGATCACGATCACCGAGAGACTCGCTGGCTTCGCCGCCTTAAGCGCCCTCGCCGCCGATTGCAGCGTTGCGCCGGTCGTCATGATGTCGTCGATCAGCACAACGTGCCGCCCCGCCACCTGTTTCGGCGACACCAGCCCAAACGCGTGCTTCAGGTTCTCCTCGCGGCGGGCGCGGGAGCGGACGATCGTCTGCGTCTCGGTGTTGCGGACGCGGACCAGCGGCTGTACGACCTTCACCTTCGTCCAGGACTTCAGTTGTCGAGCCAGGATCTCCGCCTGGTTGAAGCCCCTGCTCATCTGCCGCAGGCGATGCAGCGGAATGGGGACGAGGCAATCGGTTTCCGTCAGCAGCGCCTTGACTGGCTCCTGCTCGATCAGCCGATCGGCGAAGAACTCGGCGAGCGACCAGCGGCCGCCAAGCTTCATCTTGTAGATCAGGTGGCGGATTGGGTCGGCGTACAGGCCGAGCCGGACGATGCGCTCGAAGTTCGGCTCGCCCTTGCCTTCGCACCACGGGCAGGGATCGCCGTCACTGGCCAGCGGTTTGGCACAGAGGCGGCAGGCGGGCTCCTGTTCCTGAGCGGCGAGGTCGGCGACGCAATCGGGGCAGAGCGGGCCGCGCCCGTCGATGTGGACGTCGCAGGCGGCGCAGGCAGAGGGATAGACGAGGTCCACCACGTCGTGAAGGATCGACTTGAGACGCGCGAGGGGCACGTCGGCGATAATACCATGCGTCGCCGAGGCATGGCTCCCTCTCCCTCCGGGAGAGGGTTGGGGTGAGGGCGGATGGCGAAGATGCCAATGGAGAATGGAGAACGGGGAATGATCAATGAACAACGAAACGCGGTTCCGAGTGATCATTGATCATTCCCCGTTGATCATTCTCCATTCTTTGCCCATTCGACGACCGCCCTCACCCGCCCCGTCAGGGCGACCTCTCCCGGAGGGAGAGGTGAAATGCGCGTCCGCTGGACATCAGCGCACAGACCCCGTCTATGAACCCCCCCGCTTTCGCAGTACCATCCCTCCACTAACCATGCGCGACGTCACGCAACCCACGCCTCCTCCTCTCGCCTGGTCGAGCAAGACCCGGCGGACGCGCGAGCAGCCGATCAGCTTTCTGATCGCCGAGGCCCTGCGCAATCCCAAGCTGATCAACTTCGCCGCCGGACTTGTCGATCCCTGGTCGTTGCCGGTGGAGGAAGTAAAGCAGATTACCGCGAAGCTGTTCGGCGACGTGAACCTCGGCCGCCGGGCGCTTCAGTACGACACGACGATCGGCCTGGTCGATCTCCGCCGGCTGTGTCACACGCATCTGGCGGAACTGGAAGGCATCGAGCCGATCAAGCTGGGCTTCGCCCCGGACGACATCCTCGTCACCACCGGCTCGCAGCAGGCGCTCTACATTATCGGCGACGTGCTGGTCGATCCCGGCGACATCGTGATCGCCGGGAACCCGAGCTACTTCGTTTACGCCGGGGCGCTGCAGTCGCTGGGGGCGAACGTGATGTGCGTGCCGATGGACCAGGACGGTATGGACGTCGATGCCGTCGCCACGCTGCTGGAGCGGCTCGATCGGCAAGGGCAGATCGAGCGAGTGAAGTTCATCTACTGCACCAGCTACTTCGACAACCCGACCGGCCTGACGCTATCCGCCGAGCGGCGGCCGAAGCTGCTGGAGCTGGCCAAGCAGTACAGCCGCCGGCACCGGATCCTGATCCTGGAAGACGCGGCGTACCGCGAGCTGCGTTACGACGGCCCCGCCCTGCCGCCGATCAAGAGCTACGACACGGAGAACCTCTACGTCGCGTGCAGCCACACGTTCAGCAAGCCGTTCAGCCCCGGGCTGAAGCTCGGCTACACGGCGATGCCGAAGGACCTGCTGCACGCCGTGCTGCAACAGAAGGGCAACCACGATTTCGGCAGCTCGAGCGTGGCGATGCACATCGCCGCCGAGGCGATGAGCAGCGGCGCGTACGGCAAGCACGTCGAGGTGCTCAAGGCGACGTACCGCTCGAAGCGCGATCACGTGATCGCCGCGCTGACGCGGCACTTCGGCACCACCGGCGACGGCGTCGGCAGCCCATCGAACGACGCGCCGGACGCCGAGCACCCCGTCCACTGGACCCACCCGCACGGCGGTCTGTACGTCTGGCTCACGCTCCCGCCGCAACTCGACACCTCGCGCAACGGCCCGCTCTTCCGCGCGGCGGTCGAGGCGGGCGTGCTGTACGTGCCCGGCGAGTATTGCTTCCAGCCGGACGAGAACGGGCACGTGCCGAAGAACCACCTGCGGCTGTGTTTTGGGCAGGTGCATCCGGATCAGGTGGAGCCTGGTGTCGAGCGGTTGGCGCGGGTGGTGCATGGTCTTCTCCACACAGACCCAGTTGCCGCCGAACTCGTGTCGAAGTGAGAGAGATGTTTGAGACGATGAGAGAGGTTCTTGCGTGACCACCCCGTCCGAGATAGCTCAACCCGGCCGCATCGCCCGACTGGCCGCGCGCTGGTCTGAAGTCCGCGTCGCCAGCCGATACACGACCATCGGCGCAATCGCAGGCGCGATTGTGCTGCTTGCCTACATCGCCTGGCAGATAACCAATGCGATTGAGCTACAGCGCAGCTCCATCTTCCCCAGGATTTCGATCTGGTGGATCTGCGCGCCTGCCTATGGTTTGATCGCTGGCTACTTACTCGGGCGCGTCGTTGATTTGATGGGCGGGACGCTCTTCAACTACGTCTTCAAAGACCTACTTCGCATCTTCGTGATGACCGCCGGCGCCCTCGCGGGCATCATGAGCTTCGGCGGCCTGCTGCGCCCGCTCACCCAGCAGGGACTCGACGCCAGCCAGGTGGGCAAGATGCTGGCGTACTTCACGCCGGCGATGCTGGCTTACTCGCTGCCGATCGCTGCCCTATTCTCGGCGACCGTCGTATACGGCCGGCTCAGCGCCGACAACGAGCTGACCGCGTGCCGCGCCGGCGGGATCAGCCTCGGGCCGATGCTGGGGATGGCGTTTCCGGGGATCATCTTCGGGCTGCTGGTCGCCGCCATCAGCCTGACGTTCCTTTGCTTCGTCGTGCCGGTCTACACGCTGAAGGTGGAGCGGGTCATTTACTCGAACCTGGCGAAGCTGATTGCCAATCGCATCGAGCGCACGCACGAGATCCGTTTCGGCGGCGCCAGCATCTACGCCGACTCGGCCTATCTCCCGCCGCCCGACCCCAATCATCGCGATCGGCAGCAAGTGGTGCTGCTGAATCCATCGATCGTGCAGTACGAGAAACCGGCCGGCGGGCCCGCGACGGCGCCGACGACGAGCCCGAAAGGCAAGCCCGGCCAGCCGCCCGGGCGCTCGCCGGCGGAGGTTGACGCGATCCTTTCCGGCGACGCCAACGATATCTCCCGCGGCGGGAAGCTGGGGAAAGTTCCCAAAGAGTTCCTGATGGCCAGCTCGGCCACCATCGACATCTCCGAGCACGAAAGCGACGACCAGGTCTCGCTGCTGATCGCGCTGGAAGGCGGGACGCGTTTTCCGCGCGAAGCGGAAGGCACGCAGTACGGCATCGACGCCGTGCAGTTCGGCCCCGTGGAGATCCCGTCGCCGATCAAGGAAGACACGAAGTTCATGCCCGTGCAGAAGCTCGGGGAGCTGTACAAGAATCCGGAGCACAGCCGCAAGCTCAACACGGTCATGTCGGAGTTCGTGCGGCGCGACCAGACGGCGCGGTACGTCCACCTGCTGGCCGAACAGCTCAACGGCCTGCACGGCGACGCCGCACTAAACGGCCAGCGCTTTCTACGGCTGGAAAACAAGGCGGATGGGTCGGAGATCCTGCTGATGCTGGAAGGCGACGCCCCGCCGTCGGGCATCATCGGCGATGGAGATGAGGTAATCGTCTCGGGCTCGTCGGTGCAGACGGTGATGTTCCACCGCATCGATCAGCCGCCGAAGTCCGCGCCGGCGGGCGCCAAGCCGGAAGAGTCGAAGCAGCACGCCCGCGAGTTGCACCTGCGCGTGCGCCCCGACACGCCGCGGAAGATGATGCACGTGACGGTCGAGTTGATGGACCGCGCCCCCGCCGCCGGCTCGCCGTCTACTCGGCCGATCAGCGGGAACTATTCCAGCGTGATCGAAGTGCCGATGCCGTCGGACGTGAAGGCGCTGGCCGAGCGAAAGGTCGGCGACTACCTCTCCAACAAATCCGTCTCCAAGCCCGATCGCGACCGGCTGCGCCGCGAATTGGTGGTGCTGACGAACAACATCCAGGCCGAGTTCAACGGCCGCCTCAGCTTCGCGGCGAGCTGCTGGATCCTCGTGCTGGTCGGCTCGTCGCTGGGGATGATGTTCAAGAGCGGCAACTTCCTGACGGCGTTCGCGATCAGCTTCGTGCCCGCGCTGATCTGCATCACCCTGATCGTTGCCGGCCAACAGACGTGCCACGCCGTGCCATATCAGCTCGACACGAAGAGCAATCCGCTGAACCTGGGGATCGCACTGATCTGGAGTGGAAATGCGATCAATCTGGTGATCGCGGTGTCGCTGCTTTGGAAGCTGCAAAGGCAGTGACGTTTAACGGTCCCGCTTGCGGGGCGCGCCGCCGCAGACTCGCGCGAAGGTCATCAGTTGTGGAGCGCGCTGTCCCCACATCCACGCAAACGCACCCCGCAAGCGGGGCCGTTAAACGATCAGACTTTCTCCCCCGCCAGCACAAAGCGATGCCCAAAGTGGCCGTAGTACTTCGCGTAATCCAGCGCTGCTCGTTCGCGTAGTGATTCCACCTCCGCCCGCGAAAACGCCTGCGCCACGCTCAGGCGTGCGTCATGCCGCACCATGGGGTTCGCCGCCAGCGTGAGCAGCGAGATCCAGAAATAGGCACGGCGACGCCGAACCAGATCGGCCGCGAGGATCCCCCGGCTGCTCACGCGGTCCATCTCCCGCAGCACCTGAACGACCTGCTCTTCGTCAAGGTGGTGTAGGAACATGCTAGTCATCGCATAGTCGAAGGAGCCATCGGCGAACGGCAATCGCGTCGCATCTGCCTGAAGAACCTGGAGTTTCTCAGCCGACACGCCAGCCGCGCGAGCGGCCTGCGCGGCGGCGTCGCAGATCCGCGCGCCAAGGTCCACCGCGACGATCCGCACGTCATGCCCGCGCTTCGCCGCCCATCGCAGCACGGCCAGCGGCACATCCGCCGACCCCGTCGCGACATCGAGGATCCGCACCTCCCGGCCGCGCTCCCAGCGACGGGCGAACCGATCCAGATGTCGCAAGGTCGCCCGGGTGTAGCCGAGCCATGCGTTCACTCGCCGGATGAACCGCAGGCTCTTTTCCAACTGAATCGGATCGGCGGCGGGATCGTCCATCCACTCATCCTGGCGGCGGCGGGTACGGAGGGAGTGGAACATGCGCGAAATCTCAATACGCAGATGAAAACCGCTCGGATAGGAAACAGTCAGAGCATCCGGATCGTCCAGCCTGTCAGGACACAGCCCCATGCGCGCATCGACGAGCGCCACTCATTCCTTCGCAGCTTTGCCCCACACCACCTCATTTACCCCCATCGCCGGCATCGGCTGGCCCGTCGGCTTCCACGTCTTCCCGTCCGTGCTCGCGAACATCTTCCCCGGCCAGCCGGTGGCGATCATGACCTTCTCGTCCGCCCAGACGATCGTCCCCGGCGCGGGCTTGCCGGCGGGCGTCCACGTCTGGCCGTCGGGCGAGCTGTACGTCTGCTGCTTTCCGGTCAGCAGGAACGCGCGGCCGGTCCAGATGACGCCGCGAAACTCGTCCTGCGGCGCCGCCGGCAGCTTCTCCCACTTGCTTCCGTCGGCGCTGGTGAGCACCGCGTCGGCGGCCGCGAGGATGAACTTCCCGCTGCCGAACGCCAGCCCTTTCACCGGCGGCAGGTCGGTCGCGAAACTCGTCACCGCCGTGCCGTCGCGCGTGGTGAGGCACCACCAGGTCTTCTGCTCCTTGCCGGCGTTGCCGACGAAGACGTAAGCGCCGCTACCCGCCGCCCCTTTGCGGAACCAGAACGCCCAGCTGGGGATTTCCTTGGGCAGCTCGACCTTCGGGCCTTCTTTCCATTCGACGCCGTCTTCCGACCAGAGGAACTGCCGCGACGGGCCGCCAGCGACGAAGCGGTTGCCGGTGAAGAGGACCGGGCTGACGCGGAACGGATATTTGGCGACCTCGCGCCAGTCCTTGCCGTTTTCGGAGACGAGGATGTGGCCGGCCTGGGTTTCCTTGCTGAACCCTCCGCCGCCGACGGCGACGAACTTGCCGTGGCCAAATGCTACGCTGATCAGGTTGTTCGAGTCGTCGTCGCCTTTGTCGGCCCACTGCTGGACGTTCTCCCAGGTGACGCCGTCGCGGGAACTCATCCGCCGGCCGCCGTAGCCGACGGCGACGTAGACGCCGGTTCCGTCGGTTGGTTTGCACGGCTCGGGAGCGTCGGCGGCGAAGGTCGTGGCGGCGATCAGGACGACGAGAACTGCGTGGTGCATTCGCATGATTTACATCCTTCCAACGGTCCTCGATCATCGAGCGAAAGACGAATGCGAGGGAGACGTCTACCGCGATTCGTCCCTCGCTTACGCGTCGGGCTCCCAAATCACTCAACGCTGCTGCATCAGGTACGCGATGAGGTCCCGCAATTCCTGATCCGTCAGCCCCTGCACCAGCCCTGTCGGCATCAGCGATTCCGGGCGCATCTTCCGATCGACGATCGTCGGCTCCGGCACCTTCATCTCCTGCGCCGACGCATCGACGTAGACCTCATTCGCCTGGCCATCGCGGCGGAGGAGCATGCCGGTGATCTTGTCGCCGTTCTTTGTCGTGATCGTCCACTGCGTGTAGAGCGGCGCGATCTCGCGGCTGGGGTCGAGGAGCGATGCCAGCACGTGCTCGCGCGTCTGCGAGTGGCCGATCATCGTGAGGTCGGGGCCGATCTGCCGGCCGCGGCCCTCGATCATGTGGCAGCGGGAGCAGTTGGGGCCAGAAGGATGGAAGAAGATCCGCCGACCAGCGGCGGGATCGCCGGAACCACTGGCGACGAGCTTCTGCCAGGCCGCTTCGTCCGATTCGGCCGGCCGATTCGCCGGCGGCGGGCCGACGACGCGGCCGACCAGCTCTGCATCGTCCTTGTATTTCGCTGCGATCTGTTGGATCTGCTCGCGCTGCACCGCCGTAAGGTTCGGCCCCGCCGGGCGAAGCGCCCGCAACGACTCGGCGCGAACCGCCGCCTGATCGCTGCCGGCGAGCTTGATCAGCAGGTCGAGCTGAGTGGCCATATCAGTCGCCAGTCCGAGCACCGCCTCCGCGCGCACCGCCGCGTCGACCTTCTCGTCGCTTGCGATCTTCGCCAGGATCTCGAATCGTTTTGGCCCCGTGTCGGCGTTCAGAAAGCGCACCGCCTCGAGCTGCAACGCCGGCGTCTTCGCCGCCGCCATCGCGGCGACCTTCTCCAGCGGCAACTGCGGATGGCTCGCCTGCATCGTCCGCAGCGCGATCGCCTTGGCCGCGTCGGTCGCATCCGGGGCATCGATCCGCGCCAGCAGGATGGCGTTGATCTTCTTCGAATCGACCTTCGCCGCCTTGTCCCCGTCGAGCTGATTGATCGCGGCGACCGTCATCCCCAGCAGCCGCGGCGACAGCGTTTGCGAATGGAGTAGATGATCCAGCTCGGCCCGCGCGCCGGCGATCTGCTGCTCCGTCACGCAGCGCACCGCCATCTGGCGGACGCGATCGTCGTCCTCCTTGAGCGCCTCGGCGACCGCGGACTTGCAGTCGGCCCCGCGAATCAGCAACGCATCGAGCAAGCCAATCCGCTGTCGCGGCGTTTTCAGCGACTGCCACGCGACTTTCTCCACGTCCGCCAGCCGTGATAGCCCATACGCCGCCGCCTGCGCCGTCGCCGGGTCGGCGTTGCCCAGCGCTGCCACCAGCTCGGCGACATCTTTCGATTCGCGCAGCTTCGCCGCGCGCTGGCGCGCCTCATTCACAGGCGGAGCAACAGGTTCGTTCTCGGCCTTGTTCTCAAACGTCACCTTCCAGATCCGCCCCGCGCCATGTACCGGATAGCTCTTGGACGCCCAGTCGGTGACGTAGAGCGATCCATCCGGCGCGAAGGCCAACCCGACCGGCCGGAAGTTTTCGCCGCCGTGCAGGATCGGCTTGATCGCGCCGGTGTAGCCGGCGCCCTTGGGCGTCAGGACGTAGCTCTCGACCTGGTGATCACGCCAACTGCTCACCCAGATCCGCCCGCGCGACCAGAGCACCGCGCACGGCGCTTCGCCAACGCCGGCGACCATGCCCAGCGTGCCCGGAAGCTCGCCGTCCCACGCCTGGAGCGGGTGCATCCCCGTGCGGCCGTAGCGGAACTCATAGCCGTAATGCGCCCCCGGCGCAACGTCGATCAGCCGGCAAGGCGGGCGCCCATCGGGGTCATTATCCACGAGCCAGAGTTGGTTGTTGGGATCGACGCACAGGCCAAACGGGTTCCAGAAGCCGCGGGCAATGCGCGTCAGCCCGCGGCCGTCCTTATCCATGCGGAAGACGGAACCGGTGCCGGTTTCGTCGGTGACCTTCTGCCCATCCGATCCGACAAGTGTCCACGGTCCGCCGAGGTTTTCGCCAATGCCGAAGTAAATCGTGCCGTCCGGGCCGACGGCCAGGCCATGCAAGCCGTTGTGCGGGTAGTCGGCCTTGGTCTCCAGGTGACTGAGCAGGACCTTCTTGCCGGCGACGCCGTTGTCGTTCGGGATCAAGCGGAAGATCTCGTTCCGTTCCGAGACGAGCACCGTTCCCGCGCGCTCGACGGCAACGTTCATGAGATACGTGCCGGCCTCATAGAACGTCGTGACCTTGTCGGCCTTGCCGCTGCCGGTGGTGTCTTCCAGCGCGAGGATGCGGTCGGTCTTTGGTCCCTTGTAATCCTTCGGGCGAAAGTGCGTGTTCGATTCGACCACGAGCAAACGCCCGCGCGCATCGACCGCCGCGCCGATTGGCGTGACGACCTGCGGATCGGACGCGAAGAGCGATACCTTGATGCCGGGCTCCATCGCCTGCGGCGGTTCGGGCGCGGCGGCGAAGACCGGCGACCAGAGGTTGAAAACGAGTGTGGCGGCGAGGGAGACGACGCGCGTGAAGGCCTTGGATGACATCATGGAATATACCCGACGTTGCTACAGTGGGTTGTACCAGGGACGATCGCGAGGTTCGGGGCGAGCGGAGTATATCGTGTGACAGCGGAGCATGGGTGGTACATTGGACGTAAAGGAGTGGGCTGCCACCGGCAGTTCGTACACCAATGACGCAACGACTCTCTGTCGTCGCCTTATCGCTCGTTTTCGCCGCCGTCATTGCGCAGCCATCGCGCGCGGAATGGCAGCCGCCCAAAGACGGCCTGATGACTGAGAAGCAAGTGAACGGATACTTCCAGGTCACCAAGGAAGTAGCCGCCGCCCTGGAGAGAGACACACTACTTACCCAAGGAGATCCAGACGCGAAGACTGCGGCCGCGGTGCTGGCCGCCGCCGATGCTCGCCGAAAGACGGCGCTGGCGAAGGCCGGGATTGACGAGAAGGAGTTTCAGTGGATAGGCGAGCGGGTTTCGGAGGCAGAAAGAACGTTATATACACTGGCATTCCAGAAGCGCCACGCATCGCGGCTCGCCGAGACCTTGAAGAAGAATGGCCGGGACCAAGCAGCCGCCAAACAGAAAGTGGCGGAGTACGAGCAAGCCATGAAGGAAGGTCGCAAGACGCCGCCGCAGGACGGTGGTTCGGATAAGTCGTACGAACAGCGGCTTGCTCAGGCCAAGGCCGAAGTGCAGCGCCTTGAGGATGAAGTGACGGAACACCAGAACGTGGCTGCCCGAATAGCCAAAGACGTTGCCGAGTTGCTTGCCAAATGCCCGCCCCGTCACCTCGAGATGGTCAGGAAGCACTTGCCTGTCATAGAAGAACTGATGAAGGGCTAAGCCAGCACGCACCTCGTCAGAGCCAGTCCCGCGCGCGAAGTGCTCATTGCGGAACGACCATGCAAACCAGGCATCTCAACCTGATCGTCATGCAGCGCGATGCCATCCTCGCGCACCTCGCCGCACTGAGCCCCGAAGACCGGGCACAAGTCTCCCTAAAGTGGCTGGCCCGCGTTGAGGCTTCAACGTCCGCCGATCCCTGGACGCACGGCTTCTCGATCGTTCATCGCGAGAGCGGCCACGCTGTCGGACAGTGCGCTTTCAAAGGCCCGCCGGACGATGACGGCGTGGTGGAGATCGCCTACGGCATCGATCCAGACCACCGCGGAAAGGGATACGCCACCGAGGCCGCCGAGGCGTTGACGGCGTTCGCGATCGACAGCCGGCTGGTCCGCATCGTCTGTGCTCACACCCTGAAGGACGCGCCGGCGTCGCAGCGCGTCCTGACGAAGTGCGGCTTTCGTTGCATCGGGGAAGTGATCGATCCTGAAGACGGACTGGTGCTCCGGTGGGAGAAGGCGGCCGCGAAGCGTTTTCTTGCGAAAGCTGATACATCAAGCCCGTCGGCGGCGTCATAGTGGACGCATGATCTACTCTCATCAAGTCGAGCAACTGGAACCCCGCACGCTCCTCTCCGCACAACCCGGCCTGCTTGCCCATATCCTCGCCGACTCCGATCGGAACGGCGTGATCGACGCCCGCGACAACGCGAAAAAAGACGGCTTCAACTTCGTCGGCTCCGGCAGCCGCGGCGGAATCGTCTTGCCGAACTTGGATCGCGACAACACCACCACCAACGCTCCCGACAACTGGACCGGCGGCGTCTTCAACGGCCGGCCCGTCGCCCCGAACAACGTGATCGACAACGCCGCCGATCTGGCCGACGTCGGGCGCATCCGGCTGGCGAAGCTCGATACCGATGCGATCTACGAATATCGGATCACCCTCCGACTGCTGCGGCCCAAGAGCGACCCCGCGTGGTTCAACGGCGTCCCCGCGACCGATCGGGTGCGCGTCTTCTTCCCCACGCGGGCCAGCGGCAACGATACCGTGCCCCAGCCCGGCGATGTGGCGATCATGGGGCCGGGGCTGGCGGATACGATCGTATTCTCCGCCAATCCGGCCGGCCCGAATGAGTACAGCATCTTCGACCTCCAGGGGCCCGGCGGCTTCTTCTTCGGTATCGAAGGGCTTCGCAGCGGCGCGAACGTGCGCGTGGAGGCGAAGCTGGAGTTCACGCCGATCGGCACCGACGGCCCGCCGCCGCCGCCGGAAGTCGTGAACGTGGACGCGGTCGAGCTGAAGGTCGCGCCGTTCGTGCTCAACGACAACCGCCAGCGCGTGACCAAGGCGATCGTGGACGACCTGACGCCGTTCGGGTTGGACAACTCCGATCTGCAGGCAGCGCTCAAGGCCACGTTCGGCGACAAGCTGATCACCAACCACAGCGGCGACCTGTGGCAACAGGACGGTTACGAGATCGGCTACGTCCAGGCGCCCTACGGCGCGATGCCGGTGGTGCTCGAACTGCCGCGGGCACGCGACCACTTCTTCAGCGCCACCGAGAACATGCGCTCTCTGATCCGCGGCACGCTGCTGAAGGCGAACGTCGGCGTCAACGTCGACCTGGCCGCGCTGCCCAACGACGGCAGCAGCGGCTTCGGCGGCGACATCGAAAGCGTCGCCAAACCCGGCAGCAAGTCGCCGGGTTTCCTCCTGGCCAGCGGCATGCCCACGCCGATGAAGAACTTCTTCACCGCCCAGGGCGTGAACAAGCGGCTCGACCTCCCGCTCGACTGGCTGGCGGTGAACCACGTGGACGAGGTCGTGCAGATGACGCCGGGCGGGAAGGTGATCGTCGCCGACACCGACCTGGCGTGGGCGCTGCTGCTCTGGGCGCAGAAGCTCGACCCCAACGTCCGCCTCCACGCCGGCATGAACGGTAATGAGTTCCTCGATGATTACACGCCGGATGGGATCAAGGCGAGCCGGTTGTTGGCGGATGCGCGGCTGCGAAGCCAGAACCTCGATTACGCCCAGCGATCCACCAGCCTGCGCGGCGTGGTCAGCAAGATCAAAGACGCGCTCGGACTCGAGGAAGAGGTGACGACGCCTGTGAAGTCGGCTGGAACAGGCACGATCCGCCTTCTGCGGGCCGGCGCGTTCACGCAGCTCCTCGGCAGTGTCGCCCGCGAGTTCGCGATCCAATTCACGTCCGCCACCGATTACCGCCTTCGCTACCGCGACGCCAGCGGCGCGTGGTCGAGCTGGTCAACAGGCAAGACCACCCGTGACGAAGTCTTCCCCGCCGCCAAGGCGTTCATCCTGAAGAACTATTGGTCCGGCACGGCAAACGCCGGCGATAGTTTCACCTTCAAGACCCGGCCGAACGCGACGCTGCTGAAGATGCCGGTGCTGTTCGCATCGCCAGGCGAGCTTACCGATCCTTTCCCGCCGAGCCAGCCACGGCTGCTGCCGTTCAGCGAGGACCATGTGAACGCGCTCGTCGATGGCACGACCGTGGTCACCGGGCGGGCGTTTGGGCCGAAGGTGAAATGGAACGGGGCGGCGGTGAGCGACTTGTTCCAGGGTTACGCCTCGGCGGTCTTCAAGAAAGGCGGATACACAAAGGTCGTCTTCGCCGATGCGCGGATCTATCACAACAGCTCGGGTAGCGTGCACTGTGCGACGAACGCGATTCGCGCGCTGCCGTCGGAGAAGTGGTGGGCGGCCTGAGCGTCGTGCCTCGAAGATCGGGGTTCGGCGTTATGCGAACGCGCGATTAGCGCCGTCCGCCAGTCTCGATATCACTCAGGTTCCACAGATGAATTGATGAGCCGGCAGTGATTACTCTTTTCCCATCTAAACTTAACTCGAGCAGTCCCCCAACTCGGAAGGGGCAGGAGACGCGCGCGTGCTCCGCGCCCGTCCTCGGATCCCACAATGATATGATCCCATCATATCGATCGGTCAGCGCCAGCCGCTTGCCATCCGGAGTGAATCGCGCCATCGCGGCGTGACCGACGCGCTCCTTCGGCAGATCAAGTTTCGTGGCGCGGGCAAGATCGAAGATGCGAACGGTCTCATCATCGCCGAGTGCGACAAGTGACTGACCATCTGGACTGAAAGCGACATCGATCACCGCCCGCTCAAATCCATCCCAATGCTGAATCTCCTTTGCAGTAGGAATATTCCACACGCGGAGTTCGCCGGCCCGATTGAAGTCATCCTTTTCATTCGGTTCGCCGTTTCTGATTGTGCCGCCGGTCGCAAGTCGTCTTCCATCCCTGGATATCGTCAACGATCGAATTGCACCGATCTGGTCTGCGATGACGGCGCCGGCCCTGGCGGCCGTGGCATCCCAAAAGCGGATCGTCTTGTCGTCACTCCCCGAAATAAGGGTGCCGCCATCGGGGGAGAAAGCCAACGCTCTGATCGGCATCGTGTGCCCCTTAAGCGCGCCGCGGACTTTACCGCCCGCGGCGTCCACCAGGAGCAGTGATCCATCGTCGAATCCGGCAGCCACGGTTTTGCCGTTGGCGGAGATCGCCACCGAGCGCAGCCTTCCCGGCGGCATTTCCACAGCAACGCGACCGGTTCCCGTGACCTTGTCCCAACGTTCGGGATCCCAGATCCACAGTGTGTTGCCGTCGCTCATGGTGACGATCGCGCGTCCGTCAGGCGTGGCTACGCACGGGTAATTGATGTGCCCATGTAAGATCCTGGCGGGCATCGCCTGGGGTACGCCGTTGTCGGTGCTTTCGCCCGGCACGCCCGGCGGCCCGGACCAGACTTCTATTCCTTCCTTCGTGTCATTCAGGTAGAGCGATCCATGGCGCCGCCAGGACGTCTTCGTCGTTTTGTTCTCCCAGGCCAATGAGCCATCTTTGAGCAACCACGTACGCTCGCCGCCATCAAGCGATTGCGTCCAGAGGCGCTGATCACCATCGAACGCGAGGTTTCGCACGGGGCTGGTGTACTGTCCCCATGTCCTGACCTGTTCGCCCGTCTTCGCGTTCCAAAGACGGACCGTTTCATCTTCGCCGGCCGTGGCGACCAGATCTCCGGCTGAATTGAACAACGCACGATTCAGACCGGCCGTGTGACCCTTCAGCACGACGAGCACGTTTCCAGTTTTCACATCCCAAACCCGAGCCGACTCATCGTCGCTCGCGGTTACGACCCGCTCGCCGTCGCGCGAGAAGCTGACGTTCAGCACTTCTTTCTGATGTCCCTTCAGCTCCGACACGCGTTTCCCATCCTGGTCCCAGATATGCACCGTGTAGTCTCCGCGTACCGTCGCCACCCGTCGGCTGTCGGGCGACCACGCCCGCATGACGATTGATCGATCATGCTCTGCCCTGGTCTTCTCGTCATCCAGGTTTGCGATCCACGTCAACGTCTCCATGTTCATCAGCGGAACCGTGAAGGTGGTGCCCCTCCCGCCCCATCCAAGTGAGCCCGACTCGCTGCGCCATTGGCCATATTCGCGACCAAGGACAGCACGTGTTCCGTCAGGAGAGGTGACGATCGATTCGCTGCGAGCGGGCCCTTCACGCCACGGCTCCAGATTGCCGGTCTGAGGGTCGAGGTAGGTCAACAGGGTTCGGCCGGAGGCGCGTGCAGGATTCATCCGACTGTCGAGCTGAATCAGGATCCTCCTGGGCTTCAGCCAGTGAACGCGCCAATCGGTGCTGTATCGCAACTGCTTTTCACCCTGATCAACGTCCACTTTCCTGATCAGCTTTCCAGTCTCACTTTCGCGGATCCACAAGGAACGGATGATCGCCTCTTTCTTCTTTTCATCTTCGACGAGATGCCATCCAGAAATTCCGACGCGATCGGCGATCACGATGTGCTTCTTGTCCGGCGACGCAGCGCATGCATCCATGCCATTGGTCTGCTCATCAAATATGGCGATCCGCTTACCCGTCCGAGTATCCCACAACTGCGGCGGTCGCGAGTCGATCCCAAAGACCAGCCGGTTCAGTTCCGGTATCTCGTGCAGTCGCCAACCATCTTCCGCCTTGCCGACAGGTGTCACCTCCCACTGGCCCTCAGTCCGCACAGGCGGCAGTGTTGCAGCCGGAGAGGACTTATGCTCTGGTTCCTTGAGGACCGCTCCCCTCGCAGGAAGGCACGCCTGCAGGGTCAAGAAGAGCGAAACCAGGATGGACGAGACATAGATTGGCGAATGTGGCAGGCGCATATCGTCCCTCGATAAGCGTTGCGGTAATAAGATTGCCTGAGGCCTCATCCCTCGCTCACACGTCGCGCTCCCCACACCAGTCACCGCTGCTGCATCAGGTTCCCGGATGGCGACGGTGCAGTTGTACTCGCAAGAGCGCAGCTCTGTCATGCTCATTCACATACCACGAGAAGATGTCCGATTGGGCACCAAGACAGGGTGCGCTCTGAGCGCAGACTGCTCTTTCACCGGCAAAACCCCCTCCCTAACCCTCCCCCGGAGTACCGGGGGAGGGAATCGGAGAGGATCTGGCGAGTGGGTCACCGTTCGACCTCCACCGGCACCAGCGCGCGATCGCCGTTGCCGTTGTGCGACGGTTTGCCCGGCGTGAACCCGAGCTTCTCGGCGACGAGGAGGTTCAGCAGCGCGCCCAGCGTTCCCCCACCGTGGACAGCGCCGTTGCCTGGACCGCCTGCCTCGCCGTTGACGAACATCTGCTGCGGTACCAGCGGCTGGGTGCTGTGGCTGAGGTGTTCGGCGACGATCGCCAGCGCGTACAGCCGCGGGTCGCCGTAGCTTTGCACCTTCTGCATCAACACCGCCGCCTCCGCCCGGCCGACTTCCGCCAGTCTGGCCGCTTCACCCTGGCCGGCGAGCGCGCGTTGGCGGCTTTCGGCTTCGGCGGTCACCACCGTCTGCTCGGCCTGGCGACGCGACCGTTCCAGCTCGGCCTCGGCCATCACCACCGCCTGCTGCGCCTGCATCCTGGCGCGGGCCAGGTCGGCCTCGCCGGCGTTTTCGGCGATGCGGATCTGCACCTGCGATGCCGTCAGGTCGGCCTGCCGCGCGGCCAGCGCCTGGGCCTCGTTGAGCTTCTTCTGCTCCTCGGCCGCCGCCCGCTGCCGGGTGAACGTCTCGATCTGCTCGATGCTGAGCTGCCGCTGGCGGAGCTGTTCGAGCAGCGTTTCGACCTTGCCGTTGGCGTCGTCGGTCGTCGGCTTGCCGATCAGCACATCGACGCACTCGATGTCGAACTCGCGGAACTTCCGTTGCAGCTCGGCGCGGGCCTCCTTCTGGATCGCGTCGCGCATGTGGAGCAGCTCGAGCATCGTCTTGGTGTGGGCGATGTCGCGGAAGTACGCCGAGAGCATCGGGTCGAGCGTCTGCGTGATCAGCTTCTTCACGTCGCCGAAGCGTTGGATGACGCTCGGCGCTTTCATGTAGTCGATGTGAACGACCACGCTCAGCGGCAGCATCGGCTCGTACGCGTCCTTCGTCACCAGGTCGATGCTCTTGAGGCTGTCGTCATAGCGATGCGCTTCCGTGCGGCCGGTCACCCAGTGCAGCACGAAGTTGGTCGTGGGCACGAGGATCATCTGGCCGGCGTACCTGTTGAACGGGTATTTGCCGGGGCCGAACGGACGTTCCCAGACGCCGCGCTCGCCGCGGGCCACGCGCTCGCCGTGGCGGAAGGCTTCGCCGGAGATATCGGAGCCGATCGGGCCGTAGTAGCTCACGACCACGCCGACGTAGCCGATCGGCACGACCGTCTTGGCGATCCCCTCCACCGTGGCGAACCAGCGGTTGAGGAAATAGGTGCCGTCGGTCAGCGGGACGTACTGCCGCCCGCGGCGTCCGCCGGCCTTCAGGAACGCCTCGGGGTCCTGGTAGTTGTTGTGGTAGTTGGCATCGGCGGGATCGTTGCCCAGCGCTGGCGCGATGATCTCGCCGGGCGCGAGGCTCGGGCCGTCGTGGATGGTAACGATGCCGATCGTGTCGACCAGCACCCTTTCCAGCACAGTGGGATCCGAAGCTTGGAATTCACGTGACTTGAAGTCGCGGC
>JADMIO011434951.1_pt1 | contig 69536 bp, 67 predicted proteins | sample 8958161 | NCBI WGS metagenome assembly JADMIO01 (sample SAMN16585339, study PRJNA669376) | soil metagenome | isolation source: Crop rotation soil | place: USA: Cullars Rotation, Alabama | collected 2011 | reverse complement strand
GCGACAACTTGTCCACGTGGAATTCTAAGCTTAGGATCCCAATGTGCTGGAAAGGCAGATGAAGATGATCGGCAGCTTGCGGATCGCCGCGAAGTTCAACGCCTCGTGGAAAGCCCCGATGTTGGTCGAGCCGTCGCCGAATACCGCCACGGCGACGCGGTCTGTTCCGCGCGCCTTGGCCGCCATTGCTGCGCCGCAGGCGATGGGCAGGCCGGCGCCGACGATCGCGAACGTCGGCAGCAGGCCGACCGATGCTTCCATCAGGTGCATCGAACCGCCGAGCCCGCCGGCACAGCCCACGGTACGGCCGCAGATTTCGCCGAGCACCTGAACTGGATTGGCGCCGAGCGCCAGCGCATGGCCGTGGCCGCGGTAGGTGCAGGTGACGACATCGTCGGGATCGATCGAACGCGCGATACCGACCGAGACGGCCTCCTGGCCGTTGCAGAGATGCGTACTGCCCCGGACCTGGCCGTCGGCGAACAGCTTCTGAATGCGAGCCTCGACGGCGCGAATCTCCACCATCCGCTTCAGTTGTTCGACGCGATCGCTGAGCGCGGCGCGGCGCGCGGTGGGGACGTCGGAATTGAGAATGCTCATGATGCTTCTTTCCACCAGGCTTGCGGTGCGCGGCTCGTCGAGACGAGGGCGTCGATCTGTTGCGTGACGTAGCCGGCGTTCGGGAGATACCGGGTTTCGAGCGTGCCGTTATAAGGAACCGGCGCATCAGGGAGGGTGATGCGGTGCGGCGGGGCCTTCAGCTTGCCGAACGAGCTGTTGAGGATGGAAGAAACGACGGTGCCGCCCCATCCCGTGCCCGCCGGCGCTTCCTCGACCGTGACCAGGCGGCCGGTTTTCTCGACCGACTTGGTCACCGCGGCTTCATCCCACGGCCACAGCGACAGCATGTCGATGACCTCGATGTTGGCCTTAGACTTCTCCGAAGCTTCCTGCACGACGCGCACCATCGCGCCGCACGTCAACACTGTAACATCCTTGCCTTCGCGCAACGTCTCGGATTTGCCGAGCGGAATGCGGTAGCTCGTGTCGACGTCGAATTCCTCGCGCTCGGCATACAGCACGCGCGGTTCCAGCACGACGACGGGATCCGGGTCTTCGATCGCCGAACGCAGCAGACCGTACGCGGTGCGTGCGCCGCTGGTCACGCATACCTTGAGGCCGGGCGTGCCGCGGAACCAATGGTCAAGCATCTGCGAGTGCTGGCAGCCGAACCCCTGTCCGGCGCCGGCCGAGGCGCGCATGACCATCGGCACGGTGAACTTCCCGCGCGACAGGTAGCGCATGGTCGCAGCTTCGGTGGTCAGCTGGTCGAGCGCGACGCCGGTAAACTCGACGAACATCATCTCGACGACGGGCTTCATGCCGCATACGGCGGCACCGACCGCGGCACCCATGAAACCCATCTCGGAGATCGGCGTGTCGATCACGCGATCCGGTCCGTGCTTTTCGTAAAGGCCCTCCGTGACCTTGAACGGTCCACCCGCCACCGCGACATCTTCGCCAAGCACGATGACTGTCGGGTCTTCGGCGAGGGCGTCGTCGAGCGCCTTCATCACCGCCTGACGCACACGTATCAAAGCCACTTTTATTCCTCCCATCGGCGCGTTCTGGCGCGCACTCTAGCTAAAGCTTCTGTTCTTGGTCAATCGTTTGATAATCCGGGCTCGTGCGGTCGAACCGCGCATTTTTAGGATGGGTGGCGTTCGCACGACAACGCTGCCGGGTGAAGCTCCATCGATAACCTGGATCAAGAGATCGACGGCCTGTTGTGCCATCTCGTCAACGGGCAACGCAATGGTCGTCAGCGTCGGGCTGAGGAAATCCGCAAGTTCGCTGTCGTGCAATGCAACCAGCGACATGTCGCGGGGAATTTCGATGTTCAGACGCCGCGCGGCACGCAGCACACCCATGCCGATGCCGAATGTGGATGCAAAGATCGCGGTTGCGGCCGGATTGTCGTGGATGATCTGCTCCGTGGCCGCGCTGCCGACTGCCGCATCGACGCCCGGCTCGTCAATCGGAATGACTTCTATATTGGCGCGTTCGCCGGCGGCAACGAAGCCGGCGCGGCGGCGTCGGCTGGTCTCGATCGACTCGGGGCCGAAAATGCCGGCAACGATCTTGTGCCCGAGCTCCGCAAAATGCTGGACCGCAAGTGCGGCGCCGGCAGCATCGTCGACGGTGACCGTAGGATGCACGCCGCGAACGCGCCGGTTCAGCATGACGACGGGCCCGAACCCGCCATTTGCAATACGGCGGAGAAAGCCGTCGCCGTGAACGCCGCTTGCGGTAAGCAATCCGTCGACGCGGCCCTCCTGCAAGAGGCGCGCGAAAGTGGCTTCTTCCTCGCCGTCGACGTGCGTGCCGAACACCAGGCCGAAGCCGCGCTCGCGAGCGCGGGCTTCCGCGGCGCGGATGATCTCGGCGTACATCGGGTTGGTGAGGTTCGGCAGCATCAGGCCGAGCGTCCATGTCCGGGCCATCCGCAGGCCGCGCGCCACCACGTTCGGCTGATAGCCGAGCGTCGACGCCGCTTCGAGGATGCGGGCGCGGGTGGCGGCACTTGCGCTCGCCTTTGGATGGTTGTTGAGCACGCGGGAGACGAGGCTGACGTCAACTTCGGCCAGCGCCGCGACATCGCGGATAGTCACGCGCTTGCGCGTCGTCGGTTTACCAGCTTCCGGCATTCGCTTCATTCTCCGCCCGCGGCCAGAGTCTTTCGAACGTCGACGCAGCGGTGTCAATCGCGGGTTGCCGTTAACCTATTGCGGCTTGTATTCGCCGAACGACATTGCCGTCTGGATCAGTTCGACGCGGAAGCCGTCCGGATCGATGACGTATACCGCGCGGCCGCCTTTGTTGGGACCGATGGTCGGCGTCACCGGGGGCGAAACACTCTTCACGCCGGCCTTGGTCAGCCGTTCGTAAAGTGGGTCGAGCTCATCGACGTTGAAGGCGATATGGCCGTTGCCGACGTTGCCGTTCGACATATCGACGGCTTCGCGCTCGATGTTGTTGTATTCGAGCAGCTCGAGATACATGTCGGTGCCCGGCACGCGCAGGATGCAGCCGTGGATATCGACGGTCGGGTACCCCACCAGCTCACGGATGTAGGGGGCGTCCGGGTTCCAGCGGAACACCAGCTCCATGCCGAGCAGGTCGCGATAGAACTCCAGCGAGCGATCGATGGAGCGCACGGTGAAACCGGCGTGGTGGGTCTTGGTCAGTTTCGCCACTGGAGTTGCTCCTACGCCGTCAGGTAGCCGTCGTCGCACATGATGATGTGGCCGGTGACGAGTTCAGATGCGTCGCTCGCCAGGAACACCGCCGCGCCAATCAGTTCGCGTGGCAGGCCGAGCCGCGGACGCAGCATTCGCGCCTTGATGAAATCGGCGGTGATCGACGTCTTCTGCGCCGCCTGGCGGGTGAGGGGGCTTTCCATCAGCGTCGGGCCGATGCCGTTTACTCGCACGCCGCGTTCGCGCCATTCCAGCGCTAGTCCCTTGGTGAGCTGTAGCACGCCACCCTTGGAGGCGAGATAGGCGCTCGCCCACGGATAGCCGACGAACGAACCGATCGAGGCCATGTTGATGATGCTGCCCTTGCCTTGTTGCAGCATCTTGTTGCCGAATGCTTGGCAGCAGACGTACGTGCCCTTGAGGTTCAGCGCGATGATGAAGTCGAATCGCTCCTCCGGAAATTCTTCCGCGGCGCTGCGATAGGCCGAACCCGCACTGTTCACGAGAATGTCGACATGGCCGTGGCTCGCCACGACCTTGTCGGCTAGCGCGAAGCAATCGTCGCGCTTCGTCACGTCAAGGCGCGCAACCTCCGCCTTGCCGCCTTGCTGCTTGATGGTGGCGAGCGTCTCGTCCGCGCCCTTGTCGTTGACATCGGCGATCACGACGGTGGCGCCGAGCTGCGCGTAGCCGATCGAGATCGCGCGGCCGAGGCCGCTGCCGCCGCCGGTCACGACGGCGACCCGGCCTTTGATATCGAACATGGTGTTGGCGTAGCCGGCCGGTACGCTGAACAATTCTTCGTCGGTGGTCATGTCGTTCTAACCTCGGCGCCATCGCGCCGCTCGTAATTCTAGTCCTGAAGAATGTGGTCCGGGTCGATGTGCGGCTGGCTGAGGCACCACGCCTTGTCGATCATCTTGCCGAAGCCCGGCTCCTGGCGGAGCGGCTTCATCAACCCGCCCGCTACTATCTGCGGCTGCTCAAGGGCGTCGTCGTAGGGATGCACACCCGTCCACGGCACGCCCCATTCGACCGGCTTGTCGTCGAAGCCCCAGGCGCTGAATACCTGGCTGTGGGTATGCGGGAACATGTGCGGCCCGAAATCGACCTTGGCGGCGAGGCATTCGTCGATGATGGCGCGGCCGCCGGTGATGCCGCCCATGCAGGTGAGGTCGACGCGCACGCGATCGACGGAGCCGGCCATGATGAGGGCCTCGGGATAGTAGGAGCCGCCCTGTTCGTCGCCCTGCCAGATGGGCATCGGGACGCGCTTGCGGAGCGCCGCGAGCATCCCGGCATTGCCGGGCGGGAAGATGTCTTCGATGCAGCCCATGTTCACGTCAGCGATGCTGTTGGCGTATGCCGCCGCGTCGTCGACCGTCTTGAACATCCACACCAGGTCGGTGCCGATCCACGCGTCCGGCGCGGCCTTTCGCGCCGCACGAAGCCGAGCGCCCGAAATCTCCCACGTTGCCGCCATCGGCGCTTTGAAACGCCGCCATCCGTTGGCGTAGAACTCAGCGACCTGCGCGCCTGTCTTCTCGGGCGGCATGATCGCCGGCGGGTAACCGACGATGGAAGTTGCCGGCATCGGCTTCACGGTGCCGCCGAGGAATTCCGCGATCGACTTGTCTGCGATCTTGGCAGCGACATCCCATGCGGCGAGATCGACGATCGACAGCGCCCGAAGCCCGACGCCGGCGCTGTGCGAGCCGTAGGTGCGCCCCTTTGTCGTGCGGAAAGTTGCCTCGCGGTTTGCGATATCGGTGCCGACGTAGACCGGCGCGATGCTCTTGCGGATCTGTTCGGCGACCGCGCCGTCGCGCGTCAGCGTGAACGCCCAGCCCTCGTGGCCTGACGACGTGCGCACGCGCACCGTCGCAAACTCGCGCATCTTCATCACCCAATCGCCGAAGATGACCGGGGCGGGCAACTGCGCCTGGATCGTCGCTACGCTGACGTCGATGATGGTGATTTCTTTTGCCATGGTTGTCCCTGGAAGGCGCTGATCGCGGGTTATCGCACCGCGAGCGGACCGGGACCATAAGGCGCGCGGCGTCGGCCGGTCAACCGATTGATGAGAGTATCGGTCAAACGATTGACACTAAGCTGACGCTGGCTTACCGTCGCGCCGGAAGCTGGCATCTCGCGGCAAGGGAATTGTCTTTTTGTTGCCTCGGACGGCAATGTCTTCGGGCGATTCTTGCGACGCTCGAAAACATTGAAGGAGTTGGTTTGTGCGCACCACGTTGAAGATGCCCAAGGTCGGCGATGCGGTCGACGAAGTCGTCATCATGGACATCCTAGTGAAGGTTGGCGACGCGGTGGCGGAAGGACAGGCGCTTTTCGTCGCGGAGACCGATAAGACGCAGGTCGAAGTGCCGTCGCCGTTCGCCGGAACCATCGCCGAGATCAAAATTGCGACCGGCGACGAAGTGAAGACTGGTGCACCGACGCTGACACTGGAGGTCTAGACAATGCCGCGGGTCCATTCCGCCCGCGATGAGCGCTTCGGCGGTTACCTCGAGGACTACGAACCCGGAGACGTGTTCCGGCACTGGCCGGGCAAGACGATCACCGAAGCCGAAGATCACATGTTCTGCCTGCTCACCATGGCCTCCAGCCCGCTGCACACCGATCGCCACTTTGCCGAAACCGAAACGGAGTTCGGCCGCAACGTCGTCGTCGGCACCTTTGTGTATTCGCTGCTTCTCGGGATGTCGGTGCCTGACATTTCTGGGCGCGCCATCGCCAACCTCGGCGTGAGCGAACTGCGCCACATCGCGCCGCTGTTCCACGGCGATACGCTCTACGGGGAAAGCGAGGTGCTTTCGGTGCGGCCGTCGTCATCTCGTCCGAAGGACGGTGTGCTGACGGTGAGGACCGACGGCTTCAACCAGGACAAAAATCAGGTGTGCAGCTTCACGCGGGCGGTTCTGCTGCCGCGGCGGCCGGGCGGAGAAGCGTAGTGAGTGACAAGGGTACGCCGCCGCTCGCGGGGGTTAAGGTCATCGAACTGGCGACCGTGGTAGCCGGGCCGGGAGCGGGGAAGTACCTCGCAGACTTCGGCGCCGAGGTCATCAAGGTCGAACCGCCGGGCGGCGATCCCACCCGGCGCATGGGCTGGGTGGGCCCGAACGAAAAAGATTCGTATTTCTGGAAGCTGGTCAACCGCAACAAGCAGGTCGTCACGCTTGACCTCAAGACGGACAAAGGACGCGAGTCACTCTGGTTGCTGCTTGAGGATGCGGACGTCGTCATCGAAAATATGCGGCCTGGGAAGCTTGAGGCGCTGGGCTTCGGCCCCGAGGCGCTGTTCAAGCGCAATCCGCGGATCGTGATACTCCGCGTCAGCGGGTTCGGGCAGGACGGTCCTTACGCGCAGCAGGCCGGCTTTGCGACCATCGCCGATGCGCTCGCCGGTTTCGCGGGAATCCTCGGCGAGCCGGGCGGTCCACCGCTCCTCCCGCCGATTGCTGTGACCGATGAAGTTACCGCGCTTGTGGGCGCGTTTGCCTGCATGCTCGGGCTCCGCCACGCGGACAAGAGCGGGGAGGGACAGGTCATAGACGTCAACCTGCTTGAGTCGATGTTTCAGATCATGGGCCCGCTCGTATCCGCGTACGCCCATATGGGATACCTGCAGCCAAGGCTCGGCTCCGGCCTTCCTTACACCGTGCCGCGCGGCACTTATCAGTGTTCGGACGGCGTGTGGGTGGCGATCTCGAGTTCGGCCGATAGCGTTGCCGAACGTGTCCTCGATCTCGTCGGACTTTCCGGCGACAAGCGGTTCGCGACTTTCCAGGGGCGCACAGCACACCGCGAGGAAGTCGAGGGTCATGTCCGCGACTGGGTGGCCGCGCGCACGTCCGAGGAAGTCCTCCGCGAGTTCCGTCGCGTCGATGCTGCCATCGCGCCGGTTCTAGACATGGCGCAGATCTTTGCCGACCCGCACTACCAGGCGCGGGGCATCATCACTGAAACTGACGGCGTGAAGATGCAGAACGTCATCGCGCGATTGTCGAAGTCGCCCGGCGAAGTACGCCATCCGGGCCGGCCGTTTGGCGCCGACACCGACAAGGTGCTGGCCGACATCGCTAAGAAGTCGGCAAAACCCGTCAAGAAGAGCGGTTAGCCAGCATCCGGCGAAGCAGCTTGCCGTTGGCGGAGCGTGGCAGCGAGTCCACGAACACGATCTTCTTCGGGCGCTTGTAGGCGGCGAGACGCTCCTCGACGGCTGTCACGATCGAGTCCGCTGTTGCCGTCGCTCCCCCCTTCAGCAGGACGAACGCCGTGATGCCCATGACGTCGGCACGGAGTTTCGTTTCTGTGACCGCAACTTCCGCCACCGCTGGGTGCTCGGCAATCGCCGCCTCGACCTCCATTGGCGAGACCCGGTAGCCGCCTGCGTTCATGACATCGTCGGCGCGGCCGCGGTGCCAGACATATCCATCGGTGTCGATCGCGATGAGGTCGCCGCCAACGAACCACTCGCCACGCGTCGTCGCCGCGTCCTCGTCTGGCAGGTTCCAGTAGCGGAGCATCAGGCCGGGATCGCTGCGGTGGATTCCGAGAAGCCCCGTCTCGTCCGCGGGCAGTGGGGTATCCCCGGCATCGATCGGCAGTGCCGCGATCGATCGACCGTGTTGCGGTTTGCCAGGGCTGCCCGGACGGATCGGAGTGCCGGGGCGTGTCGAAATGAACGTCGAGCATTCGCTCATGCCGAACGCTTCGTAGAGTTCGAGGCCGGTCGCCTTGCGCCAATCTTCCAGTATGGCGGGCGACAGTGCCTCGCCCGCTGATAGGCCGTGGCGCAGTCGCGAGAGATCGGTGGCGCTGAGGTCGCAATACTTTAGGATTTGCCGATACAGCGCTGGCACCGCGGCAAACAATGTCGCGCCGGTGGCGGCGAGCAGCCGCGGCCAGACCGCGATATCGCGCGGGCCGTTGTAGAGGATGGCCGTGGCGCCGTTCGCCCAGGGATCAGTGAGGCCGGCGCCCAGCGTGTAGCTCCAGTTGAACGCGCCGGCGTGGAGCATCACGTCGCCGGCACTGATCGCATACCAGTCGTCGTAGATCGGTCGGCGGCCCCAGGCGCTCCGCTGGGCGTGCAGCACGCCCTTCGGCTGGCGGCTCGTGCCTGAGGTGTAGATAATGAACGCCGGATCTCCCGCGTCCGTGGCGGCGTAGTCGGCAATGTCCGCGCCTTTCCGCATGGCCGCCAACTCGTCCGCGTTAATCGTCGCGGGCGCTCCTTCGATCGCCAGCTCCGGCGTGGCGATCACTTCAGAAGCGCCGGAATTCTCCAGTAGGTATTTCGCCTCCGCGGATGTCAGCTGCGGCGAAGCAGGTATCGGCACGAGGCCGGCAGCGATGCTGCCGAAGAAGGCGAGGGCGTAGTCGCTGCCGTTCGGCAAACGGACGAGCACCCGGTCGCCGCGCTTCAAGCCGCGCGTGAGGAGACCTGCCGCGATGCGGCGGACTCCGTCGTCCAGCCTGGCGTATGTCCAGTGCTCTGCGCCGGCGATTGGCGCATCGACATCGGTGACGACGATGAGCGCTGTCTTATCCGGAGAGTTCGCAGCTGCGTTGCCGATGCAGTAGCGCGCCATGTTGAAGCGCGCTGGCGGTCGGCCGGGTTCGGCCATAGCGCTACGCCTTTACGACAGGCGGCATGAGCCAGTCGGCGATATGCACCATCCCCTGCACAGTCCAGCCGCCATCAACGACGATGGTCTGGCCGGTGATGTAGCTGGCCCGGTCACTGACGAGATAGACGACGGGATCGGCGATCTCGCTGGGTTCAGCCAGCCGTCCCATCGGGATGCGTTCGGTCTGCCACTCGCTGCGGATAGAGCCGTCCTTGATGCCCTGTTCGATGAGCTTCGTGCGGGTCGAGCCGGGCGCCACGGCGTTGACGCGGATGTTCGCCGGGCCGCCCTCGTTGGCATAGACGCGCGTCAATCCCTCGATGCCGGCCTTCGCGGCGCTGTAGGGACCGCGGCCTGGAATGCCGACAATACCGGCAGCCGAAGCGATGCTGACGATCGCGCCGCCCTTGCCGCGCGCACGCATGCGGCGGATGACCTCCGCACAGCAGAGATACATCCCGGTGAGGTGCGTGTTCAGCACAAGATGCCAGTCGGCCGGCGTCATGTTCTCAGCGAGCGCGACGCGCTGCACACCGGCGTTGTTGACGAGGATATCGACCTGTCCGGCTTCCTGATCGATCGCGCGAAAAGCTTCGGCGACGCTGTCGGGCTCCGCGACGTTTGCCTTGAGGTAGGTGACGCCTTCGCGCGCCTCGTCGGGATCGCCGAGGTCGAAGGAGAAAACCCGCGCGCCTTCCTCGATGAGGCGAACCGCGATCGCGTCGCCGATGCCGCGCGCGGCGCCGGTGACTACCGCGACCCGTCCCTGCAACTCACCGGCCATGGCTCGTGCCTCCCGTTCTGCGGCTCAATACATGAGCCAGCCACCGCTGACGTTGATGGTCGCGCCGGTGATGTAGCCGGCGTGGTCGGAGGCAAGGAACAGCACCGTGCCCGCGAGCTCGGATGGCTGCGCCATGTAGCCCAGTGGGATTTGCGTGACCTGTGCTTCGACCTGCTGTTCGGTCATGCCGCTGCGGAACATCGATGTGTCGGCCGCGCCCGGCGATACGGCGTTCACGGTGATCTTGTCCTTGGCGTAGCTCCGTGCCAGCCCACGCGTCATCGACACAACGCCGCCCTTCGACGCGGCGTAGGCCACCGAGCCGCCGAAGCCGCCGCTCCACCAGCCCTGCGAGGTGAAGTTGATGATGCGGCCGCCGCGAGCCTGCGCCCTCAGCGCCTTGCCTGCTGCCTGATTCAGGAAGAACGCGGACTTCAGATTCACGTCGTGCTGGAGATCCCAGTCCGCCTCGGTGACATCGTCGATGGTCGGGCGGCGGACCAGTGCCCCGGCAACGCAGGCCAGAACGTCGAAGCGGCCGAACGCGGATTGTGTCTTGTCGATTAGCGTCGGCAATGCGGAAAACTTGCGCAGGTCGAAACCGATGGCGAGATGCGGGCCGCCTTCGCACTCGGCGATCACCGCATCGACGGCGTCCTGTTTCAGGTCGACCGCGGCGACGCGGCACCCGGCGCTGGCGAAAGCGATCGCCACTTCACGGCCGATACCACCGGCGGCCCCTGTGACGATGACACCTTTGCCTTCCAGTCCGGACGCGAGATTGAAGGTCATGGCGCGATTATCTCAGAGCGGAGGAGGGACCGCGGTCTGTTCCTCGACGAAGGCGGCCTGTGCCTCGCCGAGAAAATACGCGCGGTCGGCCTTGAGGCGGCTGGCGTGCGGCTCGGATGCAAAGGCCTTGTCGGCGTCCTCGATGCTGTCGAACCAGATTTCGCCGATGCCGTCCCAGGCGGCGCCTTCAGGCGTCCAGCGCTTCACCGCGCCGAAGCGCAGGCCGCGCAATCCGGGCAACTGCTTGACGATCTCGGCATGTGGTCCGGTCCAGTGCGCGATGAACCGCTCGTGGGTCCAGTCTGGCTTGCGGCGAACGAGGCTCACTCGCTTGATCATGATCCCATCCCCGTCATTTCTTCGGCGGCGCCTGAAGGAACTCTAGCGTTATCCCATCGTGGATACGCAGGTACGCGGCACGCGCGCCCGTGTTCGGACCATGGGTGACCTCGATCGGGCCCTCGGGAACGATCGGCCGCCCGCCACAGGCGACGGCGCGCTTCCAAGCGGCACCGCAATCCGCGACTGCGAGGCAAAGATGGACGTTGCCGGGATTGGCGGTCGCGTCCGGGTTAAGCTTCTTGTCGGACACCTGATAGTCGAGCAACTCGATCACGCCGCCGCCCGGAAGATCGATGAAGGCCGCATCAATGGCGACGCCCGGATAACCTACGTGACGACCGAGGTACGGCTTGTCGAGGACCGTGCGCCAGCGTGCCTTGTGGCCGAGGAAACCTTCCCAGAATTCGAGCGCGCGCTCGATGCTCGCGACGCTCATGCCGATGTGATGCGTTCCCGTGACGGTGTGCGTCGGCATATCGGTGGTGGTTGCAGCGTCGCTCATATGCGGAACAGCCGTTCGGCGTTGCCGGCAAACATGGTGCGCTGCTCGGCGTCGCTAAAGCCTTTGATGATCTCGGCGTACGCGTTCAGCACGTCCGGGTACGAGCTGAACATGCGGTCGACCGGCCAGTTGGTGCCGAAGACAACCCGCTTGGTGCCGAACGCCTCGATGCAACCCATCACGTACGGGCGCCAGCTTTCCACCGTCCAGTGATGGTCGCCCATGCCTAGGCCGGAAATCTTCATCCAGACGTTCTCGACCTTGCCGAGGTCGGTGAGATTGCTCCGCCACATCTTGAAGTATTCCGGCGTGCGCTCGCGCGGGAAGCCGCAGTGGTCGACGCAAACCACGGTATCGGGAAATTTCTCCGCGAGCTTGATGACCTGCGGGAACAGCTCCGGTCTCGTGTCGAGGCAATAGACCAGATTGTGCTTGGCGAGGTGCTTGTAACCCGCATGCCATGCCGGATCGATGAGGTAGTCGCCGCGACCGAAGTCGCGGATGCCGCGCACATTCTTGAATTGCACCTGCTGCTCGAGCACCGCCTCCGCGTCCGCATCCTGCAGGTGACACTCGGCGATGATGCCGTGCGGATAGCCGGTCTTGTCGGCGAATGCCTGTAGCCAGCGCGTCTCTTCCGTGGGGTCCTTGATGCCGAGCGCGGCCTGGACGTGGATCGCCTTCGGCACGTTGGCGAAGCGGATTTCGGCGATGTAGTCCTCAATCCAGTAGTGGATCGGCTTTATCGCATCGATGTTGCCGAGGTAGCCGTGGATCGCATCCCACTCCAGCCACGCATACTTGAGCTTTGGATTCTTGAGGTCGTGGAGATGGAAATGCGTGTCGATGAAAGGTATCGCAGCCACTGACTTCCTCCCACTCCTTCCACTAGTGAGCGGTCACCGCCGCCTTTTGTTTCGTTGACGCGAGGCTATCAGAGCGCGTCCAGAATGGCCTGTCCCATCTCGACCGTCGAGGCGGTCCCGCCCATATCGCGGGTCATTGTCGAACCGTCGGCGAGCACGCGCTCGATTGCGGCGACGATCCGGTCCGCTGCCGGCTTGGCGCCGAGATGCTCCATCATCAGCGCGCCCGACCAGATTTGCCCGATCGGGTTGGCGATGTTCTTGCCGGCGATGTCCGGCGCCGAACCATGTACGGGCTCGAACATCGACGGGAATTTCCGTTCCGGATTGATGTTCGCAGATGGCGCGATGCCGATGGTGCCGGTCACGGCGGGGCCAAGGTCGGAAAGGATGTCGCCGAACAGGTTGCTCGCCACGACGACATCGAAACTTTCCGGCCGCCGCACGAAATGCGCGGTCAGAATATCGATGTGGTACTGCTCGGTAGTGACCTGCGGGAACTCGGCGGCGATGGCGCGGAAGCGTTCGTCCCAGAAGGGCATGGAATGGATGATGCCGTTCGATTTCGTCGCCGATGTGAGCTTGTTCTTCCGTCTCGCCGCGAACTCGAACGCATAACGGATGATCTTGTCGGTGCCGTGCCGCGTGAAGATCGCCTGCTGTACGGCGATCTCGTCTTCGGTGCCGGCATACATGCGCCCGCCGACCTCGGAATACTCACCCTCGTTGTTCTCGCGCACGATCAGGAAGTCGATCGAGCCGGGCTCCTTGCCGGCGAGTGGGGTGGGGACACCCTTGAACAGGCGAACCGGGCGGAGGTTCACGTACTGGCGGAAGTCCCGCCGGATCGGCATGAGCAGCGTCCACAGCGCGGTATGGTCAGGCACCGTCGGCCAACCGATGGCGCCCAGGAAAATCGCGTCGTGCGCCGATATTTGCTGCAGTCCGTCCGCAGGCATCATGCGGCCGAGGCGGGCGTAGTGGTCGCAGCCCCAGTCGAACGCTTCGAATTTAAGCGAAACGCCCTCGCGTTTCGCCGCGGCCTCCAGGATTCTCAGCCCTTCGGGGACTACTTCTTTCCCAATTCCGTCGCCAGCGATCACGGCAACGCGCAACGTCGACATGCAACTCCCCGAGACTCTACGAAACCTCTGATTGCCCCGCCCGCCAGTCGCTCGTCGCACGTGGCATCGTTTCCAAACATATCGGGGGCGTGCCTCAGCCGCAAGCGAGCTGGTGTAAGCGCAGTGCGGCGAAGAGAATGCTTGCAGGGGCCGATAACGTTTCAATATAGTGGCAAAAAACAAGACCGGCGGCAGAAGCCGCTGTTGTGCGTTGGGGAACGAGGGAGGGTGGATTGGCGCTTGCCGCCACCACTGCGCGGACGGATCGACGGGCTGTCGTCACCGGAGCGGCCAGCGGCATCGGCCGCGCCGTTACCGAACGCCTGCTTCGGGAAGGCGTCTCCGTTCTCGCCGTCGATATCAATGCGGACGCGCTGAAGGAGCGGGCCGCGGCGGGCTGCCAGACGATCGCCGCCGATCTCGCGGATGAGGCAGGCCGCACCAAGGTTGTCGCGGCGTCAGAGGGCTTCGACTACCTGGTCAACGCCGCCGGCATCATTCTTCTGAAACCGATCTTCGATGTGACGGTCGAGGAGTGGCGGCGCATCCAGACGGTCAACACGGAGTCGATCTTTTTCTTGTGCCAGAAGATCGGGCCAAAGCTGCGGCCGGGCGGCGCGATCGTTAATCTGTCGTCCAGTTCGGCCAAACTCGCGACGACCGTCGAGGCGGCAGTTTACGCAGCGTCGAAAACGGCCATCACTTCGATCAGCCGGTCGTTCGCCTACGCGCTCGCCGACCGGCCGGTACGCGTAAACTCCATCTGCCCTGGCATAGTCGATACGCCGATGCAGGATGCGATACTGGAGAAGGTGGCGGCAGTGCGCGGCACGACGGCGAGCGAGCTCAGCCGCTCGCGCAACAAGGCTGTGCCACTCGGCCGCGCGGCATCGCCTGATGAGTGCGCCGGCCTGATCTGGTTCCTGTTGTCGGATGACTCGGCGTATATGACGGGGCAGTCGATCAATTTCACCGGCGGTATGGTGACGTGGTGAGTTCGAGGGAGGAGACGCGATGAAGAAGCCGATCAAGGTTTGCACGACGGGCTTGGGACATCCGGAAGGTCCGTACGAGCTGGACGACGGCCGCATCATCTATGCAAACTCCTACGCGGAATCGATCGGCGTCTGGGACCCCAAGACCAACAAGGCAAGCGTCTACGCCGCGGTGGGTGGCGGCCCGAATGCCTGCATGCTGGGCAGCGACAACGCAGTCTATTCCACTCAATACGCAACGATCGGTGGCTGGAAGGCCAAGGCGCAGCGTCCGCCGTCGATCCAGAAGACGAGCGCGTCCGGCAAGATCGAGATTCTCGTTACCGAAGCTGACGGCGTGAAGTTCGACGGGCCGAACGATCTGACATTTGCGCCCGACGGCCGCCTCTGGTTCACCGACTCAGGCGACTGGGCTCCCGATACGAAGCCGCATCCCGGCCGCATCGTCGTGATCGAGAAGAACGGCAAGGCGAAGATCGTCGAGGAACTCGACCACGTCTATCCGAACGGAATCGTCGCGGAAGCTGACGGGTCAATCGTTTGGGTGGAGTCCTACACCCTGAACGTCGTGCGCCGGAAGCCGGACGGCACGAAGAAGGTGATCGCCAAGATGCCCGAGGGGCATATCCCCGACGGCCTGAAGGTCGACGCCAAAGGCAACCTGTGGATCACCGCGGTCGCCGGCGGCGGCGTCGATGTATACGACAAGGACGGCAAGCATCTCGACTTCCTCGAGACCGGCGGCACGATCCTGAACTGCGTGTTCGGCAGGGGCGGTAAGCTGTTCTGCTGCGACATGGGGCCGTTCGACGTCACCGGTGCGGCGATGAGCGGCCGCCTGATCGAGGTCGATGTCGGTGTTGAAGGCATGCCGCTGTTCCGTGGCGCGATCGGCTAGGGCTGCGCGAAATGAAAATCGCCAAGATCGAAGCGATCCCGGTCAGCTACCCGGAACCGAACGACTTCAATGCGCTTCGGCATCTCTGCCTCGCCAAGATCACCGCCGACGACGGGCAGGTGGGCTGGGGCGAGTCCATCACACAGTTTCCCGAGGCGAATTTCGCCGCGAAAGCAATCATCGAGGGCATGGCGCCCAACCTGATCGGCAAGGACCCGGTCAACACCGAGGCGCTGTGGCGGCAGAACAAGCAGCAGGCGTGGTGGTACGGCTATCACGGCGGCATCGCGTCTTATGCGACTGCCGCCATCGACATCGCGCTCTGGGATCTGAAGGGCAAGGCGCTCGGCCGCAGCGTGCTCGAACTGCTCGGCGGCGCCGTACACGATAAACTTCCCGCGATCGCGTCGTGCCACGCGCACTACGAGTCGATTCCCGAAATGGCGGAGGAAACCGCCGAGTGGGTTTCGACAGGCCTGCAGGGCCTGAAGACCGGCTTCGGCAAGCGCGGCAATGCGCGACTTGGCTATGAGCACGATCGCGACGTCGCCTACGTCAAGGCGATGCGCGAAGTGCTCGGCGACAAGATGCTGATGATCGATAACGGCATTGCCATCAAGTGGGACGTCACCGATGCGGTGCGCCGCGCTAAGGCGATGGAGGAATACAATCTCGCTTGGATCGAGGAGCCGCTCGGCGCCTGGGATCCGGAGGGTTACGCGAACCTCCGCGCCAAGACGACGACGCGCATCGCCTACGGCGAGCGCGAATGGACGCTCGAGCAGTTCGAGCGCGTGATCGCTACCGGCACCGTCGATGTCATCGGCGTCGATCCGGGCCGTGCGGAAGGCATCACCGGCTTCAAGAAAGTCACCGAGCGCTGCGAATTCTATCGCCGCCAGGCCAACGCCCATGCGTGGTCGTCGGCGATCGTCACCGCGGCCAGCCTCGCGATCTCGTTCAACTCGCCCGCATGCAAGCTGTTCGAGTTCAAGCCGCTGCGCAATCCAATGCAGCACGATCTGGTCACCAAGCCATTTGAGCACGTCAATGGTTGGGTCTATCCGCCGAGCGGTCCGGGGCTCGGCATCGAAGTCATCGAGGAGGTCGTCGAGGGCTATCGCAGCGAAAAGGTGCTCGGCCGCTGAAGACGCTGGACTAACGCAACTAGAAACTACCCTTGGGAGGAAACAAGAAATGAACCTGAAAACGACATTGACGGTAACCACCGCGCTCTGTGCCCTTGGCCTCGGCTCAGCAGCCTGGGCTGAAGACTCGCTGAACCAGATTCCGACGAGCGGCGAAAAGGCCGAAGGCGCGCCGTTCGAAGTAAAGCGCGACTGGGGCACCTTCAAGCTGGCCGACCGCATCGCCGCCAAGATCAAGGCGGGTCAGCCGATCAACTACGTGTTCTCGTATCAGGCCTCGGGCATTCCGCTCTTCTCGCCACAGTACGCGGCGGGTTTCGAAGCCGGCTGCAAGATGGGCCAGGCGATCCTGCCGGGCATGACATGCGCGTCCATCGCGCCGGTGCAGACCGACGCGAACCAGCAGGTTTCGCAGATCGAAGCGAAGCTGGCGGCAGGTGAAATCGACTGCATGTCGATCGAGCCGGTCAGCTCCGACTCCACGACCGCGATTGCCAACAAGCTGATGGACCAGGGCATCCCGGTGTTCACGGCCGGCGTCACGTCGCGCGGGCACGAGTTCACCAATTTCACCCAGATCCCGCAGCTTGAAGGCGAGACTGCCGGCAAGATCGTGCTCGACTGGATGAAGGCGAACAACAAGGACCTGAAGGTGTTCGCGGTGTCCGGTGGTGACCCGACTCAGTTCTGGGCGCAGGGCCGCATGAAGGGCTTCCATGAGACCATCATGAAGGCGATCCCGGACGCGAAGTTCATCACGACCGAGGAGAACGGCCTGAACGTCAGCTACGATCCGGGCCAGACGTACGACGCGTACCGCACGTTCCTGTCGGCCAATCCCGATGTGCAGTTCATCGAGAACGTCGACATCGGCGCCGAGCATGCCAACAAGGCGATCGACAGCCTGAACAAGACGGGCAACGTCTTCACGATCGGCTGGAACGTCTCGAAGGGTCAGCTCGACGGCATCGAGAAGGGCACGCAGGTGGCCGCGCTCGACCAGCGCTGGTCCGACCAGGCGGCCTTTGGCGGCCCGGCCTGTGCGCAGTTCCTGAAGAACGGCGTCATCCTGCCGAACACGCAGACGCTCAAGCCGATCCAGAAGGATCAGGTTGACGAGCAGCGCAAGGAACTCGACCGCATCCTCAGCGCGAAGTAGTCATTTAATCACGGCTATCGGGGGCCGGAGCATTCCGGCCCCCGGCTTTTAGCGTTTCACTGAGACAGCGACGCCATGACGACCGCCGATACCCGACCGACCGCCCCGTCCGATCCCGCGAAGACGAGCCTTTCCTCGGCTGGTCAGGCCACGTTCGATCTGGCCCTGCGCATGGGCGGCCTGTTCGTCGCCATCATCGTCGTCGCCGCCGTCATCTTCATTCTGAAGCCGAGTTCCTTCAACGTTGACGTCGCGATCTCCGTGCTGCGCGCCATGAGTTCGGTGGCAATCATGTCGCTCGGCCTGACGCTGGTCATCGTCGTCGGCGAAATCGATCTGTCGTTTGGCGCTATGTACGGGCTTGGCGCTAACGTGCTCGCGGTGCTGTGGCTGGTCGCCGGCTTTTCCGTCTACACGTCGCTGATCGCCGCGATACTCGCCGGCGCCGTGCTTGGCCTGTTCAACGGGCTGCTCGTCACGCGCATGAAAATCCCGTCGTTCATCGTCACGCTGGGCAGCTACAATCTGCTCTACGGCATCTCTCTCTGGATCACACATACATCAACGTTCAATCCTGCTTATCCGCCACCCGTGCGGTGGTCACCGACTCGCAGTTCAATTTCTTCACCGGCCTCACGGCCAGCTTCGGACAGCATCCCATATCGGCCGAAGTGTTTTGGATGATCGGGCTGGCCGTCGTCGTTGGCCTGCTGATGCCCCGCTCGTTGTTTGGTTTCCGGCTGATGGCAATCGGCGGCAATCCCGTGGCGGCGAAGCTCGCCCGTCTGCCGGTGTCGCGCTACAAGGTCATCGCCTTCATGCTGTGCGGCGTGCTCGCCACCATCGCCGGCATCCTCGATTTCTCCTTCATCCAGACCGTGCAGCCGAACAGCGGCCTGCAGTTCACCTTCCCGGTGTTCGCGGCGGTGATCATCGGCGGCGCCAGTCTGAGCGGCGGCAAAGGCACGATCATCGGCACGATGGGTGGCGCCTTGCTACTCGCCGAGTTGCAGCAGGGGCTGGCGCTGCTCAGCCCCGGTCCGCACGTGCAGCAGCTGTTCCTCGGCATCGTCACGATCGGGGCGGTGGCGCTTGATCTCGCGGTGACGAAGCTCCGCGCCCGCAGGGCGGCATGAACGCGCCGGCTGTCGATCCCCGTTCGTCCGGTGCGCTCTCTGTTCGTGGGTTGAAGAAGCGCTACGGCAGCACGATTGCGCTCGCCGGCCTCGATCTCGACCTCAATGCCGGCGAGATCATCGGCATCGCCGGCCCGAATGGCGCGGGCAAGTCGACGTTCGTCCGCATCATCGCCGGCGAGGAACCGGCGGATGAGGGCACGATCACCTTCGGCGGCACGCCGTGGTCGCCGCTGGATAACTGGACCTCGGTCGCGGTGGTCCATCAGGAGCCGCAGCTTTTCCCGAACCTGACGGTTGCCGAGAACATGTTGGCCGGCCGCGAGGGGACCAGTACTGCGCGCCCGAAGCTAGGCGATAGCGACCGTGCGCTGATGGACGCTCTTTCGATCGGCCATCTCGCGGATATCGCGCTCAGTGACTGTTCGCTGGCGACGCAACAGAGGACCGAGATCGCCCGGGCGCTGGCTCGCGACGCGCGCATCTTCCTGTTCGATGAACCGAATTCCGCGCTGACGCGGGAGGAATCCAACGAACTGTTCCGCGAGATGCGCAAGATAGCGGAGGCGGGGCGCACGGTCATCCTCGTCACGCACCGGCTCGCCGATTTCGTGGAGAACTGCAATCGCGTCGCGATCATCCGTGATGGACTCGTGCGGGCGACACTCGAGGGAGCCAACCTGACGGAAGACGCCATCGCGCAGCAGCTCGTGCTCGGTGCGACCAACGAAGAAGCTGCTGCGGGCGATCGGCATGTGGCAGGTGATGGGTCCGAGGTATTCCGGGTGAAGAAGTGGACGCATCCTAGTGAGTTTTCGGATGTCGAGTTCTTCGCCGCGAAAGGCGAGATCGTCGCGCTCATGGGCGTCGAAGGCTCGGGTGCGCGCGAATTGCTTCGTTCGTTCGCCGGTCTCGAAAAGTGCATGGGCGAAGCGACTATTGTCGGGCTCACCGGCGACGGGCGCTTCGCGAGCGCCACCGCTTACGTTCCAGCAACGCGACAGCTGAGTCTCTACTCAAATTTCTCGGTCGGCGAGAATCTCGTCGCGCGACTTGGGCGGCCCGAGATCGCCGGCAGTCTCGCGCTCAGCAAGCAGCGGATGAGGACGCTCGCGGAATCCGCGGTCAGCCGTTTCATGGTCAAGACGCGCAATCTGGTGCAGGGCATCCGGTCGTTGTCGGGCGGCAACCAGCAGAAGGTCGCCATCGCGCAGGCGCTGGTGTGCGAGCCGCGGCTGGTGCTGCTTGAGGAGCCGACCCGCGGCGTCGATGTTCAGAGCAAGCGCGAGATCTACCGTTTGCTGAGGTCGTTTGCACGGGCAGGGAACGCGGTGGTCATTTTCTGCACCGAGGTGCTGGAGGTGTTCGAGGCCGCGGATCGGTTGGTCGTTGTTTCGGATGGCCGGCTGTCGCGGTCGCTGCAGATCCGGGACTACGACCACGTTGAGAAACTGGCGACCGACGTCAGCAAACTGGAGCGTCATGCGCGCCAGCCAGCGGCCGCTTAATCTGGAAACGTTATCGGCGTTCACAATCCCAGAAGGCGAATAAACTCGGTGGGCAAATTGACACTCGGAGTTGAAACGATATTATTTCTGACTTGTTCTTGAGTAGAGGGACCGGATGCGCGGTTTGAAGGGGAAGATCGCCGCGGTTACCGGAGGCGGATCGGGCATCGGCCGTGGCGGCGCCCTGCGCCTTGCCGAGGAGGGCTGCAGCGTCGCCGTTCTCGACTGGAACGAGGCGAGTGCCAAGGCGGTCGCTGATCAAATCAACAAATCCGGCGGCAAGGCGATCGCCATCAAGGCTGACGTCTCACAGGAAGGGGAAGTCGAAGCCGCGTTCCGCAAGGTGATCGAGAGTTTCGGCCGGCTGGACATTCTTGTCTCCAACGCCGGGATTTTTTCCGCTGAGCGCGACGGCAAGGTTGGCGTCCTGCCGAAAGACGTCTGGGACGAGATTGTCGGTGTGAATCTCACCGGCATGTATCTCGCGTGCAAGCACGGCATCAATGCGATCCGGGCCACGGCGAAGAAGGGATGCGTCGTCATCACTGGCTCGCCCACCGGCATGTTCGGGGTCACGCCGCAGAGCATCGCGTACAGCTCGAGCAAGGGCGGCGTGCACGGAATGGCCCGCGTCATGGCGGTCGATTATGCGCCGGAGGGCATCCGCGTGAACGTGGTGGTGCCTGGGTTCACACTCTCGCCGATCGTGGCCGAACTGGTCGCCGATCCGGCGGTGTACGAGCCGCTGGTCGCGTCTATACCGCTGAAGCGGGGCGCGCAGCCGGAAGAATTGTCGGGCGCAATCGCGTTCCTGGCGTCGGATGACGCTTCTTACATGACAGGTTCGATCGTGGTGGTTGACGGGGGATTGACCGCGGTCTGACGGCAAAAGGTGGGCGTTTCAGGACTGTTCTAAAGGGAGGAACTACGTATGAAGTTGAGTACGAAACTGATGGTGACCGTCGCGTTCGCGTTCGCGACGTCGCTCTCGGCGGCGCATGCTGCCGACAAGATCAAGGTGGGCATCGTTGCCCACGCGCAGGGCAATCCGTTCATCCAGCAGATCGTCGATGGCGCCCGCGCCGCGGCGGCGGACAACGGCGCTGAGCTGGTTGAGTCGCAGAAGGCCGGCGGCGATCCGGAGGCCGAACTGAAGGCGGTTCAGGATCTCGTCAACTCGGGTGTGCAGGGCGTTGCCACTTCGGTGCCCGGCGAGTCGATGGCGAAAGGCCTGAACGAAATCATCGCGAGCGGCGTGCCGATCGTGCAGTTCAACCTGCTCGGTGCTTCGGTCAACGCTCCATACGTCGGTGAGAAGTCGACGCAGAGCGGCCGCATCCTCGGCAAGGCGATCGTAGACAAGCTCGGTGGCGCCAGCGCCTCGGGCACGGTGATCATAGGCAACTGCTTCCCCGGCTTCCCGGTTCTTGAGAACCGCGCCAAGGGCGTCGAGGAATCTTTGAAGGCGGCTCCCGGACTGAAGGTGCTCGGACCGTTCGACGTTAAGGTCAGCGCGGTCGAGAACTACAATCACTGGGAACAGCTCTACGCAGCGAACCCGGACGCCAAGGCTCTCATCGGCCTTTGCGCGCCCGATATCGCCAGCCTCGGCAAGCTGAACGCCGCCAACGGCGACAAGTTCGTTGCCGGCGGCTACGACCTGACCGCCGAGAACCTCGCCGCGATCAAGGGCGGCCATGCGTACATCACGCTCGGCCAAAGCGCGTTCGTGCAGGGCTACCTGCCGATCGCGATCCTGATCAATGCCATCAAGTCGAAGACGGTGCCTGGCCCGGGCTTCTATAACTCCGGCACGCAGCAGGTGACCGCTACCAGCGTCGACATGGGCAACAACCTGCCTGCGATCGACTATGCCAAGGCGGAAGCGCTCGCTGCCGATCCGGCTGCGACGGCCGAGTACTACAAGGACTGGACGAAGTCGCTGACGCCGGAACTTCTGTCGAAGGCTCCGGCTCCGGTTTCGGCCGAAGGCGAATAGCACTGTTCCTATTGGCCACAAGGAATGAAGGGGCGGCCATTGGGTCGCCCCTTTCATTGATGCGATGAGCAAAAACAGCCCTCTCGTTTCGGTGCGTCACCTGGCCAAGCGCTACGGTGGCGTCGTCGCGATTGCGGACATGAGCTTGGATGTGCAGTCGGGCACGATCCACGCCGTCGTCGGCGAGAATGGCGCCGGCAAATCTACATTGATGAAGATTCTGGCCGGCGCGGTGCGCCCTGATGGCGGCGAGATCGTCTTCGCGGGCGAAAAGATCGAACACAGTTCGCCTAACGCTGCCCGCAAGCGCGGCATCGGCATCGTCTATCAGGAACTCAGCCTCTTTCCCGAACGCTCGGTGCTCGCCAATCTCTTCGTCAATCGCGAGCCAACGCGGAACGGCTTCGTATCCGTCCGCGCGATGGAAGATGGCAGCCGCGAAATGTTGCAGCGGTTGGGTCTCCACGTCGACGTCCACGCTCCGGTAGGTAATCTCACGATCGGCGAGCGCCAGCTGGTCGAGCTCTGTCGTGTCCTGCTTGAGGAGCCACGGCTGCTCATTCTTGATGAGCCGAACTCTGCGCTGAACCAACAGGAAACCGAGCGGCTGTTCGCGGTGCTGAAAAGCATCTCAGCGCGCGGCACCACGATACTTTACGTGTCGCATCGCCTCGAGGAAGTCTTTTCGATCTCCCATCGCGTGACGGTCACGCGTAATGGCCGCGACGTGTTCACGTCGGACATCGACAAGCTGTCCATCCCGCAGGTGATCGAAGGGATGATCGGCGTTCACCAAGAGGAGCTGTTCCCGCCGCCTCTGCCTTCGCGCAGCACCACGCCGAAGGGTGAGCTCAGCGTAACCGGTCTGAACGCGTCGCAACTCAGGGACATCAACCTTTCGGCGCGCGCAGGCGACGTCATCGGCCTCGCCGGTCTCGAAGGGTCCGGCGTCTCCAATTTGCTGGCGATCCTGTTCGGCACCGAGAAGGTCCGGAGCGGCAGCATTCGCTATCCGGACGGCAAGAGCCTGCCGAGAAGCGCGACGGAGGCTGCCCGCCGCGGTGTCTGTCTCGTTCCCGCCGATCGCCGCCGCAACGGCCTCATGCTCGACAAGAGCATCTTCTTCAACATCAGCCAGGTCGTCTTCGGTGCGCAGCGCGGCCCGCTCGCCTGGTACAGCCAGCGTCTTGCCCGCGAGCGCGCCAACCGGCAGATCGCGCAGCTTCGCATCCGGGCGAAGTCGGCGGAGTCTCTCGCCAACGAGCTTTCCGGCGGCAATCAACAGAAGGTCGTCATCGGCAAGTGGCTGGAGATCGGCCCGCAGGTCTTTCTGCTCGACGATCCGACCCGCGGCGTCGACGTCGGCGCCAAGCGCGAGATCTATGCGTTGATCCGCGAGATGGCGGCGAACGGCGGGATCGTGCTTTTGAGCTCGACGGAGTTGCCCGAACTGATAGGCCTCTGCGACCGCATTCTCGTGCTCTATCGCGGGCGCATCGCGGGCGAATTGACGGCTGGCAGCATCACCAGCAATGCCCTTCTACATCTCATCAACACGGGACAGATGCCGGCGACCGGCGCAAAGCCGATGCCGGTTGAAAAGTTGGAGCAGCACCCATGAGCGATCCTGCCACCTCCGCTCAGGCGCCGGAAGTTAGTCGCACCCGCGGTCTTCGCCTTCCCGACGAGATCGGCGTCATCGTTGCGCTCGTCGCGATGGTGGCATTCATCGGCGTCGCAAAGCCGCACTTTCTCAATCCGCTGAACCTTCTCACGCTGCTCGGCCACACGACGTTCCTCGGCATGCTCGCGGTGGGCATGGTTTTCCTGCTGGCGATACGCGAGATCGATCTGTCGGTCGGCTGGATGTTCAATCTTTCGGCGGTCGTGACGGCGCTATTGATGGTCGCCGGGCTGAACCCGTGGCTGGCGGCGATCGCTGGCATCCTGTTTGGCGCCATACTCGGGCTGTTCAACGGATTTCTTGCCGTGCTGCTTCGGCTGCCCGCGATCATCGTCACGCTCGGTACCTATTCCATGTTCCAGGGCTTGTCGCTGGTGATCGATGGAAGCCGCGCGGTGGTACCGCCCGATCAGTCGAGCAGCTTCTTCGTGTTTGCCTCGACCAAGATCGGAAAAATGCTGCCCGCTACCGGCGCAGTCTTTCTCGTTTTAGCGATTGCGATGCATATGGTCTTGCACCGCACGCGCTTCGGCTATCGGGTACAGGCGGTGGGCAGCAACCCGGAGGCGGCGGCACTCGCGGGTATTTCGAACTCAGTGGTCCGCCTTCAGACTCTGGTGCTGATGGGCGCAATCTGCGGCTTGTCGGGCGCGCTCTATGTCGGGTTCCGCGGCGCTATCGATCCCAACGAAGGTTCTGACTATCTACTCGCTGTTGTCGCTGCCGTGATCATCGGCGGCACACCGCTGTCCGGCGGCTCCGGCACCGTCATCGGCGCCGTCATCGGCATGCTGATCATTCAGGTGATTTCGAGCGGCCTTATCTTCTTCGGCATCGACGCAACGTGGAGCACGTTCGTCACCGGCTCGGTGATCGTGATCGCGGTATCGCTGGATCAACTGGTCAAGTACCAGCGCACCCGGCGGGCGCGCCGCGTCAAGGAGCGGGCGACGGCCTAGTGCGCCCCTGCCGCGATCTTGCCGTCGACGCGATACTTTGCGATCACGCCGGCGTCGAACTCGAGACCGAAGCCGGGACCGGTCGGCAGCTTGAAGTTGCCCTTGATGAACGGCGCGCGATTGGCGACCAGCATGTAGAAAAGCGGGTCGCGGTCGGGATGGAACGTTTCCATGTACGTGCCGTTCGGGATCGAGGCGAGGAGATGCGCCGAGATCTGCGGCTCTTCGTGATGGCCCATCTCGACGTTGAAGGCTGAGGCGAGGGCGGCAACGCGGCGCCATTCGGTCGGTCCGCCGCCCCAGCTTGCGTCGAAATTGCAGACGTCGATCGCGCCCGACATCATCAGATCGCGGCAGCCGGCGCGGCTGATCTCGCTTTGCCCCGCGCATACAGGGATGCCGGTCATGTTGCGCACCGACGCCATGTCGATGCGGTCGCTGTACCAGCGCACCGGCTCCTCGAACCAGCGGATGTTGGCGCCTTCGACGAGCCGTGAGAACTCGACGGCTTGGCGGAGCGTGTACCCCTGGTTGGCATCGACAGTGAGCACGAAGTCGTCGCCGACGGCAGCGCGCGCGGTCTTCACACGCTCTGCGTCCTCCTTCGGCGTACGGCCGCCCACCTTGAACTTGCAGCCGGCGTAGCCGTTGTCGCGGATCCATTCCATCTCGCGGCCGAAATCCGCGAGCGTTTTGCCTTCCTCGTAGTAGCCCGCGATACAGACAACCTGCAGGTTATCGCGGAACCCGCCCCAGATCTTGTAGAGCGGAATATTCAGTGCCTTGCCGACGGTATCCCAGATGACGCTGTCGACCAGTGCCTGCGCGCACATGGCGAGTTTGCGATCGCGGAGAATGTTGTAGCTGGGCTTGCGCATCGCCTCCCAGCAGCCTTCGACGTTGAAGGCGTCCTTGCCGATCAGCAGCGGCGCGATTTCCTTCTCGACGATGCCGACGACCTCGGCCTGCGTCTCGAATTCATCGCCGTTGTAGCATTCACCAACGACGCCCTCCTTGGTGTAGAGGCGCGTGATGATCGTGCAGCGGTGGGTCATGAAGTAGTTGCTGCCGCGGAATGTGCGGGGGAGCGGCATCGACAGGGGAACACACTCGATGCGCTCGATCGTCAGGCTCGACATGAATTACCCCGGGCAATGACTGAAACGTTTCCAAATCCTATGGCCACGAGGTTGCCGGGTCAAGGGAATTGGCGGTTTTTGGCCGTTCCAGACCCTCCGCAGCTTGAGTTTAGGTTGTGCCCGGAGTAGGCCAAGGCAGGATTTGGCAGTGAGTTGAGTAGAAAGCCATGCCGCAGGAAACAGAGCGTTCCGCAACGATCCGCGACGTCGCGGCCGTATCGGGCGTTTCGGTCGGAACCGTTTCACGCAGCCTGAACGCCCCTGAAACAGTGCGCCCAGCGACCCTTGATAAGGTGCGGGCTGCCATCCATGACCTCGGTTTCAGGCCCGACGCCCGCGCACAGAACATGCGCCGCCGAAACACGCTGACTATCGGCATCATCGTCAACGACATCCTCAATCCCGTCCACGCGATGGTGTTCAAAGGCGCCGAAGCGGAACTCCGCGAAAGCGGCTACTCGCTGCACCTGATTAACACCGGCGGTAAGGCGCGGCAGGAGGCCGAGGCGATCGAGCTTCTCCAGCACGGCCGCGTCGATGGTTTGCTGATGACCATCAACAGCGAGCAGGATCCCCGCTGCATAGAACGTCTCGAGAAATTGCGTGTACCGTCTGTGCTGCTTGATCGCGAACTCGCGCTTGAGACGGACGCGGTGCGAACTGACCATGCCTATGGCATGGAACAGGCGGTCAACTATCTGCTCGATCTCGGCCATCGCCGCATCGGTCTCATCACTGCGGGCACGGAAATCTTGCCCGGTCGGGAGCGCATCCGTGGTTTCACCAAAGCGTTCGTTACCCGCGGTTTACCGGTCCCATCGGAGTTGATCCGTTCGCAAAGCCTGTCGGCGGATTTTGGATATCGCGAGACGGTGGATTTTCTGCGTTCGCCGGAACGGCCGACGGCCTTGGTCGCCGGTGGCAATCAGCTTTTGGTCGGCGTGTTACGTGCCATCGAGCAACAGGGTGTATCGATTCCGCGCGATCTTTCTCTGGTGACGTGCGACCGTACCGACTTGGCGAGTGTCTATCCGGGTTCGATCACCGCTATCGACCGCGACATCCCCGAAATCGGCAGAACCGCGGCTCAGTTGTTGCTGGAGCGGATCAACGGGCCGGCGGATTGGCCGGCGCGTCGCGTTATCCTGCCGACGCGGCTGGTGCTCGGAAAATCATGCGCGCCGCCGGCAGGGGCGCGCGTCGTCGCCGTTTCCTGAAACCTACGATACCGCGCGCAAATGCCGGATAGGGCGGCCGGGCGCTATCGCCTGTGCCGCGCTGACGATTGCCTGGGAGTCGATGCCGTAGTGACGGTAGAGGTCGGCGATGGTGCCGGTCTGGCCGAAATGCTCGACACCGAGCGACCGTGTGCGGTGGCCTGCGACGGCGCCGATCCAGGCCAGCGTGGCGGGATGCGCGTCGACCACGGTGATGAGCGCGGCGCTCTTTGGTGCTCTACGCAGCAGTCGCTCGATATGGCTTTCTGCGCGCAGCCCGTGTTCGCGCGCGCGGCTCGCGGCCGTCCAGCCGGCATTCAGGCGGTCGGCGGATGTTACCGCGAGTAGACCGACATCGCGACGGTCCTCGGCCATGAGGCCAACGGCGGCCATCGCCTCAGGCGCGATCGCGCCGGTATAGGCGACGATCGCCTCGGCGTTCGGTCCCGGCTCGCGCAGCCAGTAGCCGCCGTTGACAATGTCCTCAGCGAGCCTTGGCGTCATCGTCCGCTGGGGCTGTTCGATGCTGCGCGTGGTGAGGCGGAGATAGACCGAACCGCCGACGGTGTCGCGGAGCCATGTCGTTTCGTCCGGCTCACCGTCACCGGAGCGCTGGATATAGTCGAACGACCAGCGCAGGATTGTTGCCAACTCATCTACGAAGGCGGGCTCGAAACTTGCCAAGCCATCCTGCGCTATGCCGATCAGCGGCGTCGCGATGGACTGATGGGCGCCGCCTTCTGGTGCGAGGCTGATGCCGGACGGAGTCGCGACGACGATGAAGCGGGCGTCCTGATAGCAGGCGTAGTTCAGTGCATCCAAGCCGCGCTCGATGAACGGATCGTAGAGCGTTCCGATGGGCAGCAGCCGTTCGCCGTTGATCGAATGGGACAACCCCAGCGCCGAGAGCATGATGAAGAGATTCATCTCGGCGATACCCAACTCCATATGCTGCCCGCGCGGCGAGAAGGTCCAGTCGAACGTCGAGGGAATGCGTTCTGACTTGAAAAGATCGACCATTTCCTCTCGGGCAAAGAGGCCGCGCCGGTTGACCCACGGGCCGAGATTGGTCGAGACGGTGACGTCCGGCGACGTGGTTACGATGCGGTTGGCGAAATCGGAATCGCCCTTGCCGATCTCGTTCATCAGCGTGCCGAAGCCTTGCTGTGTCGACATCATCGCCTGCGCCGGAGCGGAGATTGTTTCGGGCACGGTGACCGCCGGCGCTTTCTTGCGGCGGGCCTCGCTCTTTGCAAACGGAACTGCGTCGAGGAATGACGTTAGCGTCTTCTCCGACCCGTCCAATCCCTCGAACCGGTCCCATTCGTGGCCTGGACGAATGTTCATCGACTGACGGAAAGTTTCGAGCTGCGCCGCCGTCATGAGGCCGGCGTGGTTGTCCTTGTGGCCAGCGAGCGGCAGACCGAAACCCTTGACGGTGTAGGCGATGAAGCAGACCGGACGGTCATGGGTGCGCGCCTTCTCGAAGGCATCGAGGATGGACGGCAGGTCGTGGCCGCCGAGATTGCCCATAAGCTGAGCGAGTTCGTCGTCGCTGCGCTTTTCGATGAGCCGCGTCACGGGTCCTTGATCGCCGAGATCGTCCATCAGGCGCTTCCGCCAAGCCGCACCGCGCTGGAAGGTGAGGGCGGAGTAGAGCTGATTAGGGCAGTCGTCGATCCACTGGCGCAGTTTCTCGCCGCCCGGCTCGGCGAACGCCGCCTGCTGCAGGCTGCCGTACTTGAGGATGACGACGTCCCAGCCGAAGTTGCGGAACATCGATTCGAACTGCGCCCACAACCCTTCACGAACCACCGCGTCGAGGCTCTGGCGGTTGTAGTCGACGACCCACCACGTGTTCTTCAGGCCGTGCTTCCAGCCTTCGAGCAGCGCTTCGAAGATATTGCCCTCGTCCATCTCGGCATCGCCGACGAGCGCGATCATCTTGCCGGCAGGATCGGCCGTTCCCCATCCCTTGGCGCGGACATAGTCTTGCACCAGCGACGAGAACAGCGTCTGTGCGGCGCCGAGGCCGACCGAGCCCGTCGAGAAGTCGACGTCGTCCGTGTCCTTGGTGCGTGACGGATAGGATTGCGCACCCTTGTAGCCACGGAAATTTTCCAGCTTTTCGCGGCTCTGCTTGCCGAGCAGGTACTGGATCGCGTGGAAGATCGGGCTGGCGTGCGGCTTGACGGCGACGCGGTCCTCTGGACGCAGCACGCCGAAGTAGAGCGCCGACATGACAGTCGCCAGCGACGCGGAGGACGCCTGGTGGCCACCGACTTTCATCCCGTCGCCGGGCCTGATGTGGTTGGCGTTGTGAATCATCCACGTGGCGAGCCACAGCACCTTGCGCTCCAGTTGCGCCAAGGCGTCGAAACGTGAGTCGATCATTTGTTGGGCCTTTCGAGCGCGACAACCCTACGCCGATAGCCGGGGCGTTCGTAGCTAAAGTGGGCTTGCACGGGTGGCGAAATTGGCGGTATCAACCACTATGGCCCGCAAAAAGACGCAAATTGTGCCACTCCGGGTCCCCGACGCGATCGACCGAAAAATCATCGCCGCGGTGCAGAGCGATGGCCGGATATCCACGCACGACCTTGCCGATCGCGTCGGCCTGTCGCCATCGCCGTGCGCGCGGCGGCTGCGCCTGCTGGAGGAAGCCGGCATCATCAAGGGCTACACCGCGATCATTGACCAAACTAGCGTTGGCCTGCCGATCAGCGCCTTCGCTTCAATTAAACTGGAGCGGCAGCGGGAAGAAAACCTCGACCGGTTTGCCAAGGCCGTAGCGGGCTGGCCGGAAGTTGCGGATTGCTATTTGATGACGGGGCAGCGCGACTACCTCATGCGCATCGTCGTTCGCGACCTGCCGGCTTACGAACGATTTTTGAAGGAGAAGCTGACGCGTCTGGAAGGCGTAGCCTCGATTGAAACAAGTTTCGCGTTGGGGCAGGTAAAGCGCTCCGAAACGCTGCCCTTGTGAGGAATGAATTTCGATGTCTGAGAAGATTGCGGTCGGAGTGGTCGGGTGTGGGTTCTTTGCGCAGAACCATCTTCATTCCTGGAATGACCTGAAAGCGAACGGTGTCGATCTGGTCGCCGTCTGTGATGTTGATGCGACCAAGGCCAAGGCGGCGGCGGAAAAATTCGGCGTGGCGCACTGGTACACCGATCCGGCTGTCATGTTCCGCGAGCGGAAACTCGGACTCGTTGACATTGTCACGCGCATGGAGACGCACGTTGATCTCGTCGGCATGGCGCTACAGCACCGCGTGCCGACCGTTGTACAGAAACCATTCGCGCCGGAGCTTGGCGGGTGCATCGCGATGCGCGATGCCGCTAAAAAGGCCGGCGTCTTCCTGGCCGTCCATGAGAATTTCCGCTTCCAGGTCCCGCTCCGCGCAGCGGCCGATGTCTTAAGATCGGGCACGATCGGCCAACCGACCTGGGCCCGAATCTCCTTTCGCACCGGTTACGACATCTACAAAGGCCAGCCGTACCTGATGAAGGAGGAGCGGTTCGCCATCATCGACGTGGGTGTTCACGTACTCGACATGGCTCGCGTTTTCCTGGGTGAGGTGGAGCACGTCTCCGCCGAACTGCAGAGGCGCAATCCGCGCGTCCGCGGCGAAGACACAGCGACGATGCTTCTCAAGCACAAATCGGGTGCGGTCTCGGTGGTGGAGGTCACGTACGAGTCGCGGCGCTTGCCTGACAGCTTCCCCGAGACGCTGGTCGAACTGGAAGGCGATAAAGGCGGCATCGCGCTGCGGCCCGGCATGGTTATGGAAGTCACTTCTGGCGGGGAAATGACATCGAAGGATGTCGATGCGCCGGTGCTGCCATGGGCCGAGCGGCCGTGGCATGTCGTGCAGGAAAGCGTGTACGCCACATGCGCCCACATGCTCGATGCCGTGCGTTCAGGGCGCGAGGCCGACACCTCAGCCGCCGACAACGTCAAGACATTCGCGCTTGCCGAGGCGGCCTATGAGGCGGCGGCCAGCGGAAGGCAGGCGAGGCCCGTAGCGTAGGGAAGGAAGACCCCTGATGAGCACGAAGGCGCGGATCGGCATCATCGGCGCCGGGTGGTGGGCTGTCGCAAACCACATTCCGGTTCTTCAATCATTGCCGGATTGCGAAGTGGTTGCGGTCAACCGGCTCGGCGCGCGCGAGCTGCGCAGCATCCAGGACAAGTTCGGGATTTCCCGTGGTTACGAAGACTATCGCCAGATGTTGGCCGAGGTGCCGATGGATGGGGTGGTCATTGCCTCGCCGCACACGCTGCATTTCGAGCACGCGAAGGCGGCGCTGGAGAAGGGCTGCCACGTAATCGTGGAGAAGCCTATGACGACAACGGCGCAGGATGCGCGTGCGCTGGTCGCCGCGGCTGCGAGAGCTGATCGCGAGATAATTGTAGCCTACGGATGGAACTTCAAACCGTGGACCGAACAGGCGCGACAGCTTGCGACGCGGCTCGGCAAGATTGAGCACGTTGTCCTGCAGATGGCGAATGCACTGGAGGACCTGTTCGCCGGACAGCCGATGCTGGAGACCGAAGGCGCGATGTTCCGGCCGCCGGCATCGACCTGGGCGGATCCGCACAAGGCTGGCGGCTTCGGCTGGGGCCAGCTGGTCCATCCGCTCGGACTGCTTTTCCGGATCGCCGACCTGAAACCGGAACAGGTCTATGCAGTGACGGGGAAGTCGCCCGCCGATGTCGACTATTACGATGCGGCAGTGGTCCGTTTCGGCGGTGGAGCAACGGGCTCGCTTTCGGGCGCAGCGACGCTGCCGAAGGGCAGGCCCGTGCAAATCGACCTGCGCATCTTCGGTTCGGAAGGGATGCTGCTACTCGACATCGAGCGCGAGCGGTTGGAGTTGCGGCGGCGAGACGGTAACGATGAGGCCGTTGCCCTGGGGCCTGGCGATGGGGGTTACACCTGCGAGGAACCACTCCAGGTGCTGGTTGATTTGTGCCTCGGACGTAAGACGCTGAACGGCGCACCTGGAATTGTCGGGCAGCGCGCCGTCGAGGTGCTCGATGCGATGTACCGCTCGGCGGAGAGTGGGCGAAGCGAGCCGGTGTAGACGCCGGCAAAATCCGATGCTCCGCCGGCCGCGGACAGGTTATACGATCCCGCCGCCCGAGCCGCTGACCGCCGGCCGTTCCCTGGCAACTTTGGCACGGTACTTCGAGGCTCGGTACGCGGCGATTGGATCAATCGCGCCGCCCGCATCGGCGCGCGCCTTCGCAAGGATGGGCGAGACGTCCGTAGTGAACGCCTGCTTCAGTAGCTGCTGGGCCATCATCACATCGTTGCTATCCTGCATCGCGGTGAGGGCAGCGCGGTCGATCAGGAGCGCCTGCGCATAGGCGCGCCGAATTTCGTGGGCACTTGAGATCAGACTCTCGATCGGGTCAGTAACGTTGTGCGACTGGTCGATCATGTACGCCGGCTTGAAACCTTTCGCCTTGCGATCGGCCGCATCCACCAGCTCGTTGAAGACCAGGAAAAGCTGGTACGGATTGATCGAGCCCGCATCGAGATCGTCGTCGCCATACTTTGAATCGTTGAAGTGGAATCCGGCAAGCTTCTTGAATTGGATAAGGCGCGCCACGATCATTTCTATGTTCACGCTCGGAGCATGGTGTCCGAGATCGACGAGGCAGAAAGCTTTCGGTCCCAGTTCGACGGCCGCCAGGTAGCTGCTGCCCCAATCCTGGATAACGGTAGAGTAGAACGCCGGCTCGTAGAGTTTGTGCTCGACAAAGACGCGCCAGTCCGCCGGCAGCGCCTTCACCACATCCTTCATGGCGTCGATGTAACGCTCGAACGCCCGCGTGAAGTTGGATTGGCCGGGGAAGTTGGAGCCGTCGCCGATCCACACCGACAATGCCTTAGAGCCCAGCTTCTCGCCGATCTCGATGCATTCGATGTTGTGCGCCACTGCTTGAGCGCGCACTGCGGCGTCGGCATGCGAAAGGCTGCCGAACTTGTAGCTTCGTTTCTGTCCTGCGGCATCGGCGAAGGTGTTTGAGTTGATCGCGTCGAAGCCGAGGCCAAGTTTGTCCGCCTTCTGTTTCAGACCCCTCAGGTCCTTCACCTTGTCCCAGGGGATGTGCAGCGACACCGTCGGGGTCGAGCGGCTCAGCTGGTGAATCACGCCACAGTCGTCGAGCTTGTCGAAGACATCGCGCGGCTCGCCTGGTCCGGGGAAGCGCGCGAAGCGCGTGCCGCCCGTGCCAACTCCCCATGACGGCACCGCAACCGCGAAGGCGGCGACGGCCTTGGTGATCTTCTCGATGTCGATCTTGCGCCGCGCCAAGTGTTCGCCGAGGGCGGTGTAGTCCGCCGTCAGCGCCTTCTCGCGCTTACGGTTGTCGTCGGCGATGACGTTTTGGTCGATCGGCCCGCTGGCCATGGCTTCCCCCCAACTCAAACTAGCGCGTGAAGCTCTGGGCGTTGCCCGCGTCGACGTTGACGATGTTGCCCGTCGACTTGGCACTCATGTCGGAGACGAGGAAATAGATCGCCTCGGCGACGTCCTCCGGCAGCACGTTACGCTTCAACAGACTGCGCTGACGATAGTGCTCCTCCAGTTCGTCCGGCTTCATCTTGTACGCGGCGGCGCGCTGCTCGCGCCACTCGCCGGTCCAGATCTTCGAGCCGCGCAACACGGCGTCCGGATTGACGACGTTGACGCGGATACCGTCTGGCGCGCCTTCCAAAGCAAGGCCGCGCGCGAGATGAATCTCCGCCGCTTTTGCCGTGGAATACGCTGAGGCGTTGACGGAGGCCGCGAGCCCGTTCTTTGACGCAACGAACGCCATCGCGCCCCCAAGCTTCTGCCGCTTCATCAGCCGGAATGCTTCGCGCGACACCAGGAAGTAGCCTGTCGCAAGGATGCCAATGTTGCGGTTCCATAGTTCGAGCGTCGTGTCTTCGAATGGCGCGGCGGAAGAGATACCGGCATTTGAGACGAGAATGTCGACGCCGCCGTATTCCACTGCGGCATCGGCGAAAGCGCGGATCACGGCGTCTTCGGCGGTTACGTCCATCAGTACGCCTCGGACGTTGTCTTTGCCGTTTGCCTTGCTGAGACTGGCTTGAGTCTCATCCAACATCGTCTTGTCGATGTCGGCGAGCACGACGCAGGCGCCTTCACTGAGCAAACGCATCGCGGTCGAGCGGCCGATGCCCGATGCGCCACCGGTGATGAACGCGATGCGACCGGAGAGGGGCTTTGGCTTTGGCATACGCTGGAGCTTCGCTTCCTCAAGCAGCCAATACTCGATGTTGAACGCTTCCTGTTCCGGTAAGCCGACATATGTCCCAACCGAAGACGCGCCGCGCATGACGTTGATGGCATTGCGGTAAAATTCGCTGGCAATGCGCGCCGTCGCCTTGTCGTTCGCGAAGGTGATCATGCCGATGCCGGGCACGAGATAGACGACCGCATTCGGGTCCCGCATCGCCGGGCTGTCGGGATGTTTGCAGCGTTCGTAGTATGCAGCGTAGTCGGTGCGGTACGCGGCGACTGATGCTTCCAACCCGGCGATCGTCTTGTCGATGTCGCCGGCATAGTCGACCACCAGGGGACGTATCTTGGTGCGCAGGAAGTGGTCGGGGCACGATGTGCCTAGCGCCGCCAGTTCCTTCAACCGTATGGAATTGACGAACTCCAGCACTGCCGGTGCGTCGTCGAAATGGCCGACCTTGTACTGCGGCTTGCCGATGAGCCCCCGAATGGCCGGCATCAACTTCGCCGCCGTCGCACGACGCTTCTCCGGTGTCTCCGATGATGCGGCAGGGCCACCGAAAGCGGGCTTGGAGCCGGCCTTTGCGGCAAGCCACGCAATGGCCTTGTTGATGGTCGCAATTGTCGTCTCGTAGCAGGCGCGTGGATCGTTATCCCACGTGAACAGGCCGTGGCTTTCGAGCACGACGCCGATCGCCTTCGGGTTCTCGCGCGCGAATTTTTCCAGCATCAGCCCGAGTTCGAATCCCGGACGGCGCCATGGCAGCCACCCGATACTGTCGCCGTAAACTTCCTTCGTGAGCGCGCGCGAGTTGGTCGTCGCCGCAATCGCGATCACCGCATCGGGATGCATGTGGTCGACGTGCTTGTACGGCAGGAAGCCATGCAGCGGCGTGTCGATCGATGCCGCGCGCGGATTGAGATTGAAGGTGCAGTGGGGCAGGAGGCCGACCATCTCGTCTTCATGCGCCGGCCCCCGGTAGAGCTTCTTCAATCCTTCGAGTTTTCCGAGGTAGAGGGTCGAGAACCCGTCGAGCTTCATCGAGCCGAGATCGCCACCCGAGCCCTTGACCCACAGCACCTCGACTGCGTCGCCAGTGAGCGAGTCCCGCTGCATCAGTTTTGCGGAGGTGTTGCCACCGCCGAAGTTGGTTATGCGGAGGTCGGAGCCGAGCAAGTTTGACCGATAGAGCAACAGTTCCGGCCCAGTCAGCGTCGCGGCGTGCCGCTCGTCCCAGCGGCTGAGGAGAAGCGGACTGTCGACAGGTGCGGTCATGCGCCGATGGCTCGCTATTGGTGCGCCCGGAAATGGCGACCGTTGCAATGATTGATCACGCAAACTGTTATGGCTTGTCAATCAAAAGCGATCATCAGGCGCCACATTGCGCCGCAATGAAACGTTTCCCGCGGTGCAACACTATTGAAAATGATTGTTTTTGATTGACACGCTTGCCTAACATTGGTGTCTTAAGCGCGGGAGGAAGCATGCACGAGATTGAGCGCCACCGCCTGATATTGGGCGAGGTGTCGGACCGTCCGGTCGTAACCGTGGGGCAACTGGTCGATTTGACCGGCGCGTCCGAGGCTACCATTCGGCGCGACATTGCCGCGCTTCATGTGGCCGGGCGCCTTCGTCGCGTGCGTGGCGGTGCAGAGGCGCTGCATCCGCCGGAGACCCTCGGCATCGCCGGGCGTCCGTTCTCGGTCAACGAAGGCGTCAACGTCGAGAAGAAGCGCGCCATCGCGCGCGCCGCCGTCGCGCTTTGCGAGGACGGCGACTCGATCATCATCAACGGCGGCACCACCACGTATCAAATGGTCCATGACCTGGCCGAGCGTCGGCTGCAGATCATGACGAACTCGTTTCCGATCGCAGAGCATCTGCTTCGCAACTCGCGGACACCATCACCATTCCGGGTGGCGCCATCTATCGTGAACAGAACATCGTGCTCAGTCCGTTCGAGAACGACGTGACGCGGAATTTTTACGCGAGGCGGATGTTCATGAGCGCGAGGGGCGTCAACCTCCTCGGCGTGATGGAGGGTGATCCGCTACTGATCCAAGCAGAGCAGAAATTGATCAACCAGGCGGACGAGCTGATTTTGCTCGTCGATTCATCGAAGTTCGGCAACCGCTCCAGCCTCATCCTCTGTCCCCTGCAGCGGGTGCACACGATCATCACCGACGATGGTGCTTCGGACGAAACACTGGCTGCGCTACGCGCGGCCGGTGTGAAAGTAGAGGTAGTGGAAGCCCGGGTAGAGCAACGTGCCGCAAGCTGACGGCAGTTCAATCAACACGGCTGCTCACGGCGCGAAGGCGCCGGTGCTCCAGCTCGACAATATTTCCAAGTCATTTGCTGGCGTAAACGCGCTTGTCGATGTGGGTTTCGACGTGCGGCCAGGGGAAGTGCACGCCCTCCTCGGTGAAAATGGTGCCGGCAAGTCGACCCTCATCAAGATAATGGCGGGGGTCTATCAACCTGATGCCGGCGAGATCCTCGTCGAGGGCAAGAAGGTATCGTTCGCGAATCCGCGCGAAGCGTCCAACCACGGTATAGCAACCGTCTATCAAGAGCCGCTGCTGTTCCCCGACCTCAACGTCGCGGAGAATATCTTCATCGGACACCAGAATCGCGGCGTCGTGACCAATTGGCGGCAGATGCTGCGCGATGCCGAGCAGCTGCTTGCTACTCTGGGCGTCGGCCTTGATGTGCGCAGTCCCGCGCGCGGCCTTACAGTTGCCGCTCAGCAGTCCGTCGAGATTGCCAAGGCAATTTCCATGAACGTGCGCGTCCTCATCATGGACGAGCCAACGGCGGCGTTGTCGGCGCATGAGGTTGCACAACTATTCAAGATCGTGCGCGACCTCCGCGATCGTGGCGTCGCGCTTGTCTTTGTCAGCCACCGCATGGACGAAGTCTTCGAAATCGCGGACCGCATCACGGTTTTCCGCGACGGCCGTCTCATTTCGACCAAACCCCGTGCCGAGGTGACACCAAAGAGCGCCATTGCCGACATGGTGGGCCGCGAGATCGGCCTACTACAGCCGCGGCCACCTGCAAACGCCGGCGATCTCGTGTTGTCGGTGCGCGGCCTGGCGCACGACGGCGCGTTCCACGACGTTAGTTTCGACCTCAAGAAGGGCGAGGTGCTTGGCTTTGCCGGCCTCGTTGGGGCGGGTCGAACCGATATCGGCCTTGCCCTGTTCGGTATCGAGCCTGCCACCGCCGGCACCATCAGCGTCAAAGGCCAAACGCGTACGATCCGGTCGCCGCGCGAGGCCATGGACGCCGGCATCGCTTACGTCTCAGAGGATCGGCGCCAGCTTGGCCTTTCGTTGCCGATGTCGATTTCAGCCAACATCACGCTGCCCGTGCTGAAGCGCTACCTCAACCGCTTCGGCCTCGTGCGTACACGGCAGGAACGCGATACCGCGGAAGAATTCCGCAAGCGCCTCGCCATCCGCACACCGTCCGTCGATCTCGCCGTCGCCAAGCTCTCGGGCGGCAACCAGCAGAAGGTGATGCTGAGCAAGTGGCTCAATACCCATCCGACCCTGCTGATACTCGACGAGCCGACGCGCGGCATCGATGTCGGCGCCAAAGCCGAAGTTCACGCCATGATCGGCGAACTCGCCGCCGAAGGGATCGGCATCATCATGATTTCCTCGGATCTGCCAGAGGTGCTCGCCATGAGCGATCGCGTCCTGGTGATGCGCGAGGGGCGGCAGGTTGCGATCTTCGATCGTGCCGATGCGACGCAGGAAACTGTGATGACCGCGGCTATGGGGCAGGCCAACGAGACGACGGACGGGGTGGCGGCGTGAAGTGGATCCAGCGTCACATCCGGCCTGAGCAGATACGCGAGCTCATCCTGCTCGTCGTCATTATCGGCGTCGTGCTGATCTTTGGCTCGCTGATCAACAACTACTATTCGGATCGCACGTTCAACCGCATTGCATCCAGCGTTGCGATCATCACGGTCGTCGCCGTCGGGCAGACGCTGGTCGTGCTTACCCGCAGCATTGACCTGTCGGTCGGCTCAATCGTGGGCGCTACCGCCTTCGGCACCGGCCTGGTCCTGCTCGAATATCCCGCTCTGTCCCCGGTCCTCGCGGTCCTGATGGCGATTGCCCTGGGCGCGGTGCTTGGCGCGATTAACGGCGTAATCGTGGCTTGGGGGCGTGTGCCGCCGATCATTGTAACCCTTGGTACGCTCGCGATTTACCGTGGCGTTCTCGTCGTGACGTTCGGCGGCGAGGTTGTGACAACCGATAAGCTGCCCAAGTGGCTGATCGATTTCCCGACGCTCGGCCTGTTCAATATCGGCGGCATCGAAATTCGCGCGCTGGTCGCTGTCGCGCTGGTCGTGGTCGTCATCTTCCATATCATGGCCAGCTACCTGAATTTCGGCCGGCAGATCTACGCCATAGGATCCAACCCGGATGCGGCGGAACTGATCGGCCTGCCAAAGAACCGCATCATCTTCATCGTATTCGTGCTGTCTGGTGCGCTGTCCGGCCTCGCGGGCTTCCTGTTCCTCGGCCGCTTCGGCGATGTCACGGTGCAGGCGGGCAATGGCCTCGAGCTGCAGGCAGTGGCGGCGGTGGTCGTTGGCGCCGTCAATATCTTCGGCGGATCGGGCACGGTGCTGGGCGCGCTGCTGGGCGCATCCTTGATCGGCATTCTCAGTCAAAGCCTGCTGCGCCTCGCGATCAGCGAGTTCTGGCAGGATGCGGTGCTGGGCTTCCTCATTCTTGCGGCGGTCGCGAGCGACGCCCTCATTCTTGGTCGTCTGCGCGCGTTGTGGGCGCGTGGCGAGTTGAAGCTACTCGCCAACCCCGCGCCGACGGCATCCGCGATATCCAACCAGCCCGAGGAGGCCGCGTCCCGATGAGCGTAGTCGCGCGTCTCAAGAGTTGGGAGGGGCTGCTCCTAGCGATCCTCATTGTCATCGTTGCCTTCAACGTGACGCAGACGCCGTACTATCTGGGAGTCGACAACATCGGGAACCTGTTCCAGTTGTCGATCGAAAAGATCATTGTCGCGCTGACGATGACGCTCGTCATCATAGCGGGCGAGATCGACCTCTCCGTTGCCGCCATTATGTGTCTGTCGAGCTGCGTGATGGCGCGCATGTTCGAACTTGGAATTCCGCCGCAATACGGAATCGCGGCGGGTCTCCTTGCAGGGGCACTTGCCGGCGCGTTCAACGGGTTCTGGGTCGCCTACGTAGGCCTGCCGTCGCTGGTGGTTACGCTTGCAGGCCTCATCGCCTACCGCGGCGTCGGCCGCATCCTGATCGAGGACAGATCGATCGGTAACTATCCCGACTGGTTCAACGCACTCGGACAGGAGCATCTGTTCGGTCCGATCACGTTCTCGATCATCGTGTTCGCCATTCTATTCGGCGTCACCGCGATCGTGCTGAACGGCTCTGGCGCCGGCCGCCTTATTTACGTGATGGGCAACAACGTCGAGGCGGCTCGCTATTCGGGCGTGCGCGTGAAGCGCGCCAAGCTTCTGCTGTTCGTCGCCTCGGGATTGAACTCCGCTCTGGCCGGCCTGCTCTACGCAGCTCGCCTTGGTTCGGTTCGCGGCGACAACGCACTCGGCTTCGAGCTCGACATCATCACGATGGTCTTGCTCGGCGGAGTGAGCATCTTCGGTGGTTCCGGAAATCTCGCCGGGGTCGGATTGTCGATCCTGGTGATCCTGAACCTCCGTAACGGCATGGGCCTCGCCAACATCACCGGCAACGCCCAAACCAGCGTAATCGGGGCTCTCTTGATCCTCTCGGTTCTGGTCCCGAACATGGCGCAATTAATCCGTAACAAGTGGACAGGGAGAGAAGCATGAAGAAGCTACTTTTGACGACGGCGGCGTTAGCGCTGCTGGCCATGCCGTCGGCCGTGATGGCCGCCGATGCAAAGGCGACCCCAGGCAAGTCTGAGAGCATGGTGCTCTTGCCCAAGTTCTCGGGCAACGCGGTGTTCGACCAGGCGCACGAAGGCGCCCTCGAAGCCGCGAAGGAACTGCAGAATCCGAGCGAGCTCCAGTTCCTGGCGCCGCCGGCCTCGCAGTCGACAGGCCAGATCGACATCATCACCAACGCGACGACGCAGGGCGTCAACGCGATCATGATCTCCGACAACGTCGGTGATCAGCTCGCGCCGGCGGTCAAGGCGGCCCACGACAAGGGCATCAAGATCGTCACGTGGGACTCGCCGATTCCTTCGGCCGAAAACGAAGATGTCTTCATCGCGCAGGTCGACTTCACGGAGACCGGCACGGTGATGGCAGATATGGCGCTCAAGATCCTGCCGAACGGCGGCAAGTTCGCCATCCTCTCGGCTTCGCCTGACGCGGCGAACCAGAACGAGTGGAACAAGGCGATGCAGGACGTCCTGAAGAAGGATCCGAAGTACGCCAAGCTCGATATGGTCGATCTGGTCTACGGCAACGACGAAGCTGAGAAGAGCTACAACCAGGCGCTTGCCCTTGTCGACAAGCATCCTGACCTGCAGCTCATCATGGCGCCGACCACCATCGGTATCGTTGCTGCGGCGAAGGCGATGCAGGACGAGAAGATGTGCGACAAGGTGAAGGTCTCCGGCCTTGGCCTGCCGAGCGAAATGGTCTCCTTCACGAAGAACGGCTGTGCGCCGGTCTTTGCGCTCTGGAGCTTCAAGGACCTCGGTTATCTCTCGTACTACACCGCCTACATGCTCGCGACAGGCGACCTCAAGGCTGAGGAAGGCGCGACCTTCACGGCCGGCCGCATGGGCAGCTACAAGATCGAGAAGGATGCCACCCGCGGTAAGGGCCTGCGCGTCCTGATGGGGCCGTTCTCGATGTACGACAAGGACAACGTCGACAAGTAGGACGGACTGGTCTTGGAATGGAACTGAGGGCACGGCTCGCGCCGTGCCCTCTTTCGTTTGAGGGCGAGTAGCCGGAACGGGAGAGAAAAAAATGGAAAAGTACGCCTTCAAGATGAAGCTCAACCCCGGGATGGAGGCTGAGTACAAGAGGCGTCACGACGAGATCTGGCCCGAGCTGTCGGCGCTGCTCCGTGAATCCGGCGTCTCCGACTACACGATCTACCTTGATCGCGAGACGAACACGTTGTTCGGCGTGCTGTGGCGCACAGACGACCACAAGATGGACGATCTGCCGAAGCATGCCGTCATGAAGCGATGGTGGGCCTACATGGCCGACATCATGGCGACTAATGACAAGAATGAGCCGATCGCCATCCCGCTCGTAAACGTATTCCATATGGAATAGGTGGGTGGCGACCGCCGTCATCGATATCGGCAAGTCGAACGCCAAGCTCGCGCTGGTCGACGGCGCTACCGCCGCGCCGTTGCGCGTACTGACAATCCCCAACACGTCGCTTCGTGACGGACCGTATCCCCACTACGATGTGGAGCGGCAGTGGCAGTGGATGGTCGATGGGCTGACGGCGTTCGCGCGCGACTTTGACGTCGATGCCATTTCGGTCACGACCCACGGCGCCGGATTTGCGCTGATTGCCGGTGACGACTTGGCGCTGCCGATCCTGGACTACGAATTTGACGGCCCGGAGAAGTTTCGGACCGAGTACACGAAGGCGCGCGGAGAATTCAGCGAGACGCTGTCGCCTGACCTGCCGAACGGGCTGAACGGCGGCCGTCAGATCTATTGGCAGAGCCGCACGTTCCCCGCCGAGTTCGCGAAGGTCGATGCGATCGTGCCGTACCCGCAATATTGGGTTTGGCGCCTGACCGGCACCAAGGTTGCGGAGGCGACGTCTCTCGGTTGCCACACCGACCTGTGGAATCCGCGCGCGGCGACGTATTCCATTCTCGCTCGCAGAGAAGGTTGGGATCGGTTGTTTCCGAAATTGGCGAAGGCCTGGGACACGGTCGGAAATATTCGGCCCGATCTCGCGCGAGCCACCGGGCTATCGCCGGCGACTCGCGTCATAGTGGGCATTCACGACTCCAACGCCAGCCTGTGGCCGCACCTTGTCGCGCGACGTGGACCGTTCGCTGTGCTGTCGTCCGGAACATGGATGATCACGATTGCTCCTGGCGGCAGTCTCGATGCGCTAGATCCGGCGCGAGACTGTCTCGCCAATGTCGACGCGATGGCGCGGCCAGTTCCGTCTGCGCGTTTCATGGCGGGGAGGGAGTTCGAGATCGTTGCCGGTCGGTCGGCTTCGATACCGTCTTCCGGTGATATAGAGCGCATCGTCCGCGACCGCGTGATGGCGTTGCCGACGTTTGTCGCCGGCATTGGGCCGTTTCCGAAGGGCAGGGGACGCTGGTCGCACGACCCGACTTCCCTGTCACCAACGGAGCGCGCCGCCGTGGCCAGCCTCTATGCCGCGTTAGTCACTGAGGTTTGCCTGAAACTCACACGCTCCGACGGTCCGGTAATCGTGGAGGGGCCGTTTGCCCGAAACCGAATCTTTCTCGCAGCTTTGGCACAGCGTGTGGGCCGTCCGGTCATCGGCCATGAAGATGCCACGGGCACAACGCAGGGCGCCGCGTTGCTATGCCACGGCCTGCATCCGCAATACGCCCGACATGCGGATATGCCGCCAGTCGCGCCGCTTCCGCTCGATCTGTCGGAATACGCCGTGAAGTGGCATGCCGACGCCGATGCGCCATAGCACCATGGATGATCGAGCATGGTGCCGCCGCGAGACGCTTAAACTGAATGCTTGGATACCGCTTCACTCTCGACCAATGTTTAACCAATGGAATTGGGCGGGGAACTGTGTATGAAGCAACGTGAAATCGGTTGGAACCGGCGGACTTTTCCTGATCGTTGTCGACTCGCCGGTCGCTCATAGCGATCTGGTTGCAGGTTAGAGTCCTGCCGGGGCCACTATTGCGACGCGTCAGGTAAGTCCTTGTACGAAAACGGCATCGTCATCATCGGAGGCGGGCATGGCGGCTCGCAGATCGCGGCCAGCCTGCGCTCCGACGGATATGACGGACCGCTTACGCTGGTCACCGCCGAGAAGGACGTGCCTTACCAGCGGCCGCCGCTTTCAAAGGCGTTCCTCAAGGATCCGAAACACGATCTCCTGCCGCTCCGGCCAGAGTCGTTCTACGTAAAGAATAACATCGACCTTCGCCTTGGCGCGGAGGCTGACTCGATCGATCGGCGCCACGGTGTCGTCCGGCTGAAGGATGGTTCGTCGATTGCCTGCGATCGTATTGCGCTGGCGACCGGCTCGCGTCCGCGCCTGCCGCCGATTCCCGGTATTGATCTCGACGGCGTCATGACACTCCGCCACGCCGTCGATGCCCGGGCGATGCGCGACCGGCTTGCTGCCGCGAACGATGTCGTTGTGGTCGGTGGCGGCTTCATCGGTCTGGAGATCGCCGGGACAGCTCGGTTGCTCGGCAAGACTGTTACCGTGCTGGAAGCCGCCGATCGGCTGATGGGGCGTGTCGTCGCGCCGGAAATCTCGCGTCACTTCCTCGCGTTGCATCAGGAATGGGGCAGCGACATCCGCCTCGGCACGCCCATCGGCTCGATCCTAGGCGAGGGCGGCCGCGTAGTCGCGGTGACTACCAAGGACGGCGCGCGAATCCCGGCCGACATCGCCGTGATTGGTATCGGCGTCGTTCCCAACGTCGAGTTGGGCGCGGCTGCCGGCGTGACCGCTGAGAATGGCCTCTTGGTCAACGACTTCATGGAGACGAACGTTCCGGAAATCGTCGCCGCCGGGGATGTCGTCACGTTCGATCACTGGGAACTAAACCGACGCATCCGTCTGGAGTCGGTGCAGAACGCGGTAGATCAGGGAAAGATCGTAGCCGCGACGCTGCTTGGCCGGCGCGAGGCGTATCGTGCGGTGCCGTGGTTCTGGTCCGATCAGGGCGACGTCAAGCTGCAGATGGTGGGGCTGTCCACAGCCGCCGACCGCAGCGTTCAGCGCGGCTCACCGGCGGGCGGAAGTTTCTCCATCTTCCATTATGCCGGCGACCGGCTGGTTGCGATCGATTCCGTAAACCGCCCGGCGGATCATGTGCTCGGCCGGCGCATGATTGGCGCTGGGGTGTCGCCGCCGCCTGCGGTCGTCCAAAACGAAAGCAGCGACCTCAAAGCCCTAGTCGCCGGGATCGCCGCGACGGCCTGAAGCGCAGCTTGTATCCGTTCCAGCGTCACGATGGTGTGAGGCTGGAACTGGTTGCGATCGAACCTTTCGCGCCGGCACATCGCAATCGCAAAGGCTTAACGGCAACCGACGTAATTAGAATAATTACAAAGACTTGCTGCGACGATGTGTGGGCGAATTCTCCATTGCGACAACGGGTTCCGGCCTGTAGTGGAAGGCGAAATTTCGAGGAGATCGCAGAGTCAAAATGACCCGTTTCGCCGTTGTTGCATTCGCTTTCGCCGCACTTTCCACGCTCGCGGTGGTCCCGGCCTTCGCCGAAGATCCGGTAGCGATGACCATCGTCATCAAGGATCACAAGTTTGAGCCGGCGGAATTGAAAGTCCCGGCCGGGAAGGTCATAGAACTCACCGTCGACAATCAGGATGCGACACCGGAAGAATTCGAGTCGGCGACGCTCAAGGTCGAGAAGGTCATTCCGGGTAATTCGAAGGGAAAGGTTCGGTTCGGGCCGTTGACGCCGGATACCTATCTCTTCGTGGGCGAATTTAACGAGGCGACGGCGCGGGGCGCGGTTACGGCGGAGTAGTTGCGGTGCTGGGTGCCTTCATCATCGTTCTGCGCGAGGTTTTCGAGGCGGGCCTGATCGTCGGCATTGTCCTCGCGGCAACGCGCGGCGTTCACAGTCGCGGATTGTGGATTGGTATCGGTGTCGTCGCGGGCCTCGCTGGTGCAGGCGTCGTCGCGATGTTTGCCGGCGCGATTTCGTCGCTGTTCGAAGGCTACGGCCAGGAAATCTTCAACGCCGCGATCCTGCTGCTAGCAGTCGGCATGCTCACCTGGCACAACGTCTGGATGGCCAGCCATGGGCGCCAGATGGCGGCTGAGGTGCGCAAGGTCGGGCAGGCGGTTGCCCATGGCGACCGTCCGCCATATGCGCTTGCCATCGTGTGCGGCGTGGCGGTTTTGCGTGAAGGCTCTGAAGTTGTTCTCTTTCTCTATGGCATCGCCGCGGCGGGCAGCTCTGGCACGTCCATGCTTGCTGGTGGCTTGCTCGGCGTGCTCGCGGGTATCGGCGTCACGGGCCTTTCCTATCTCGGCCTTCTCGCGATCCCCCAGCGCTACATCTTTACCGTCACCGGCTGGCTGATCACGCTGCTTGCCGCAGGGCTCGCCGCGCAGGCGGTGTTCTTCCTGAATTCAGCGAACCTGCTCACGGCCCTCAATACCCAAGTCTGGGACACTTCGGGGATCCTGCCACAGGACAGCATCGTTGGCGTCGTGCTACATACCCTGATCGGTTACACGGACCGCCCAAGCGCCATGCAGGTAGTGGCCTACGTCGCGGTTATCGCGGTCATGGTTGGCTTGATGCGGTTCGCTCGCGCCCCCGGCAACACGCCGAAAGCTGCGACCGCCTAGTCGCCTGCCGTTGCTGGCCGCGTCCGCAGACCCTACATCGGGCTGACCCGCCAGATTGCGGCGGCCGGGGCGTTCCGCTAGAACGGCCGCCGATTTTCCCCATGTCAGGCATGCGCTGCGGCTCTCGCCGGGCGCGCCCACGGAGCTCCGATGGCGCGGCAATTCATCTATCACATGGACGGACTCACCAAGGCGTATGCCGGTGGGAAGAAAGTCATCGAGAACATGCGCCTGCAGTTCTACCCGGACGCCAAGATCGGCGTGCTCGGGCCGAACGGCTCGGGCAAGTCGACGCTGCTTCGCATCATGGCCGGAATCGACAAGGAATATGCCGGTGAAGCGTGGCTCGCCGAGCGGGCGACCGTCGGTTACCTGCCGCAGGAGCCGCAGCTTGATCCGTCGAAGGACGTAGTCGGCAACGTTATGGAAGGCGTCGCCGCCAAGAAGGCGATCCTGGATCGCTACAACGAACTGATGATGAATTACTCGGACGAGACGGCGGACGAGGCGACCAAGCTTCAGGAACAGATCGACGCGCAGAACCTCTGGGACCTGGACTCGCAGGTCGAGCAGGCAATGGATGCGCTCGGCTGTCCGCCCAACGATGCCGAGATCAAGAATCTTTCGGGCGGCGAGAAGCGGCGTGTTGCGCTCTGCCAGTTGCTGCTCCGTCAGCCCGATTTGCTGCTTCTCGACGAACCGACGAACCATCTCGACGCCGAGACGGTCCAGTGGCTGGAGAAGCATCTGCGTGAGTATCCGGGTGCTATCCTGATCGTCACCCACGACCGCTACTTCCTCGACAACGTCACCGGCTGGATCCTCGAGCTCGATCGCGGCCGCGGGATTCCCTACGAGGGCAACTATTCGGCCTACCTCGCCAAGAAGGCGAAGCGCATGGAGCAGGAGGGCCGTGAGGAAGCGGCGCGCCAGCGTGCGCTCAACGCCGAGCGCGAGTGGATCGCGGCCAGCCCGCGCGCGCGGCAGACGAAATCCAAGGCGCGTATCCGCGCCTATGACGAGCTGCTCAAGCGCAACGAGGAGCGCGCGCCGACCACCGCGCAGATCATCATCCCGCCGGGCGAGCGCCTTGGCGACAACGTCATCGATATCGAGAACCTGTCGAAGAGCTACGGCGACAAGCTGCTGATCGAAAATCTGAGCTTCAAGCTTCCGCCGGGCGGCATTGTCGGCATCATCGGTCCGAACGGCGCCGGCAAGACGACGCTGTTTCGCATGATTACCGGACAGGAGAAGCCGGATTCAGGGTCGATCGCGCTCGGCGATACGGTGCATCTTGGCTACGTCGACCAGAGCCGCGACGATCTCTCGCCGAACAAGAACGTGTGGGAGGAAGTGTCGGAAGGCGCCGACATCATCAAGCTCGGCAAGCGCGAGATCAATTCGCGTGCGTACGTCGGCGCATTCAACTTCAAGGGTGGCGACCAGCAGCAAAAGGTCGGCTCGCTGTCGGGCGGCCAGCGCAACCGTGTTCACCTCGCGAAGCTGTTGAAGGCGGGTTCAAACGTCCTGCTGCTCGACGAGCCAACCAACGATCTCGACACCGAAACTTTGGCGGCGCTCGAGGATGCGCTGGAGGATTTTGCCGGCTGTGCCGTCATCATCAGCCATGACCGCATGTTCCTCGACCGGCTGGCAACGCACATCCTTGCCTTCGAGGGTGACGCACACGTCGAGTGGTTCGAGGGCAACTTCGCCGACTACGAAGCCGACAAGCTGCGCCGCCTCGGCGCGGAAGCGGGCAGCCACAACCGGGTGAAGTACAAGCGGCTGACGCGCTGAACGTCGCGGCTAGTCGACCAGAAAAGCGAGCAGGCGGTCGGTCCGCGCCAATCGCTCGGCTAGTATGCGCGCCAGCCCCTGGTGAAAGCGGGCGGCGACATCCGGTGCATCCTGCTGTAGCCGGGCAAGGCTTGCGCGGGTGAATCGCCAGGCGACCGTAGGCTGCTCTGCCCGTACTTCAGCAGTACGCGGCTTGCCGCGCGAGAACGCCATCTCACCGACGATCGCGGTCGGCCCAATTGTCGCCAATGATACCGCGCTGCCGCCGTGGCTGTTCATCGTTACGGTCGCTCGGCCGGATTGCAGGACGTAGATGTCGTCGGAGGGGGATCCTTCCTCGATGACTACCGCTCCCCGCTTAAACTCCGTGCGTTCGAAATAGCCGGCGAGTTTCTCGGCGCTCTGTGTATCGCCGGTAATGCCGAGGAGCGTGGTGGCCAGTTCGGCCGGCGCGCTGATCCGCGTCTTCGGAGCCAGTCGATCGAGAAGAGCATTCTCGCACCACATCAGTCCTTGCTCCGCCGACGGCTCGAAACGCACGGGTTTATCGGTAAGGGGCGGTTGCCCGCGCAGCAGCGCGTTGCGCACGGCCGTGCTGGCGCCGGTGATCACGACGGTTACGCCCTCGCGCTCCGCGACCTGCCCGAGCCGCACGAAACAGGAGACGGCGGAGGAGTCGATGCCTGTGACGCGCGCGCAATCGACGAGGACGAACCGGCCCGCGGCCGTGGGCGGTGTTCTGCCGATCTCCGCTACTACGCGGCGGCGAAGACCATCAGCCGTACCGAAGAACAGATAGCCCTGAAGCCGGAAGATCAGGATCGCACCGCCATGTTCCTGGAGCGCGAGATGGCGATCTTCTGTCGCCTCGACGTTGCTGTGATAGGTGTCGCCACGAACGAAGGTGCGGACCGTATCGGCGCGGCTGTACTCGATCACGAAAAGTGCGATCGCCGCGATCAGCCCGGTAAGAATGCCCCAGGTGAATCCGATAGACGCGATCACCAGAAAAATCAGTGCGACGATGAGATACTCGCCAAGACCGAGGCGGCGGTACGAACCGACCAGCCACCCGGCTAGCAGCGACCCGCCGATCCAGACGAGCAACCCACCGAGCAGCGGCGTCGGCACGAGGCCCAGCACGGTGTTCTGGAGCAGCAGCGCCGCCGCACAGAGTCCCGCCACAACGACTGGCGCTCCGCGGTTCATTCCGCCAAGCCGCGTCGCGAGGATCGTGAGCGAAATCGCCGGATACCCCATGAGGCCGCCGGTCGGCGCGGCGGCAAGGTTCTGCAGACCGACGGAGCGCAGCTCGCGGTCGAGGTCGCCGTCGCCGCCGCGATCGAACTCGATGCCCGTCGCATTCATCAGCAGAGCCATGACGCTGACGATGATGAGGCCGGGGAAGGAGGTCAGGCTCAGCGCGACCTGTTTCCAGTCGACCGCGCGGAGATCGTCCGGCGTCAGTGGCGGCCACAGCCGACCGTTGACGGGGAGGGGCACGAGCCATCCCGCGGTGCTGAGCCGCTCGGGGGTCACACCGCTGATTGCGATGGCAAGGTGATAGAGAACGAGTGCCGCGAAGATGGCCACCGGAACGCTGATGGCGTCATTGGGCCGCGTTCCGAGAAGGACCACGACGCCGACGAGCGCCAGCGCCAGGAAAATCTTCATCTGTGTGTTGGCGTCGAGCAGAACGCCCACCGTATCCAGCGTCAGGGGCGCGCCGGTGATGACCGTCAGCCCGCCTTGGAAAATCAACCAACCCGTGCCCGCCAGAAAGCCGCCGACAACGGGATATGGCACGAAGCGGATGAGGCCGCCGAGCCCAAAAAGACCAAGCGCAAATAGCGAGGCTCCCGCCAGCGCCGTACTCAGCGCGCACGAAACGATGATCGTCGCCAGCATCGTCTCCTGCGAGGCCGACCCCGCCATGTTTGCAACGATGGCTGCTGCCATAGCGGACATGACGACGATCGGCACTTCCTGGACGGTGGAAATGCTGCCGCGGAGCGGGCTCGCCAATGCGCCGATTGTGTTCAGGACCATGACGGAGAACAGCGCCATCCCGACGATGACGGGCGTGTGGACGCGCATCTCGCCGGTGAGCAGCAGGTTGGCAAATCCGATTGCCAGAACGATCGCGAGGAAGCCGCTGAAAAGGCCGGCGACGAGAGTCTGAACTACGGTCGCACTCGACGTGGCAACGCTGCCATACCGCTCCTTCGACACGACGCTCATTCGCTCCGCCCCTTGGCACCGTCGTGAGCGTAGCACGTCATGTCGCTGCTACACCCCACGGTTTGACTCGGCTTTCCTCCGTCGGCAAGAATTGCCGAGGCGCTAGTATGCGGGCGCCTCAGATGAGGCGGACTTCAGTGGGGCGTCGGGTGGCGAGATACACGAAGTCGGATCTGTTGATCCCGCTGGGGCTCATCGCGCTCGCCCTGATCCCGGTGACGGCGGGCGGCGTGCGCTTGGCAATGCTCATGAGCGGCGCGCCGCTGACGCCTGAAAATGCGCGTTTCGTCGAAGCCCCGGTTCCGGTGGTTCTGCACATCGTTTCCGTCACGATTTACTGCCTCGTCGGTGCGTTTCAGTTTTCCCCCGGCATCCGCCAGAGACATTGGCGATGGCACCGCCTGCTCGGGCGCGGATTGATTCCCTTTGGTCTGGTGGCAGCCTTTTCCGGCATCTGGATGGCGAGTTTCTACGCCATCGTGCCGGCCGACGACCTGTTACTGCATCTTTTCCGGCTGGCCGCGGGCGCCGGCATGGGCGCCTCGCTCGTTCTGGGATACGCGGCCATCCGTCGGCGGGATGTCGAGACCCATCAGGCGTGGATGCGGCGTGCCTACGCAATTGGATTGGGCGCCGGCACGCAGGTCTTCACACAAATGGTTCCGATCATGATGTTCGGTGGCATCAACTCCGCAACGCGAACGGCGACGATGGGGTTGGGCTGGGGCCTCAACCTGCTTGTCGCGGAATGGTTGATCTATCGTCGACGGATGAAGTTACTGCCGGCGATTGGCTAGTGAATTGGCAATCAGAAGCGCGGAGAGAACGGTGCATATCAGGGGATCCACTCTTCTCGGTTTGGCGGGCCTTGCCGCGGTTGTTGCGGGCATTTCGTTCTGCATCGTCGGTCTGTTTCATCCGGCAAACGTCCTTGTGTCGGTAACGACCCCCGCGTGGACAATCGTGCACATTTTTGCGCTGGCGCTTTGCTTCTTCGGTTTCTTCGGCCTGACGGGACTTTACGTGCGGCAGGTCGAGCAGGCTGGATGGCTCGGCCTTGTCGGCTATCTGATGCTCACCCTTTGGCTCGCGATCGTGCTGGGTTTCACGTTCGTAGAAGCGTTCATCCTGCCGGTGCTTGCCGCCGCATCGCCCGTATTCGTCAGCGGCTTCGTCGGCCTGTTCACTGGATCGCCCAGCGAAATGCAACTCGGAGCGTTGCCGACAATCTGGATGATCTCCGGGCCACTCTATTTGCTCGGAGGCATCGTCTTCGGCGCGGCCACGTTCCGCGCCGGTGTCTTCCCTCGTTGGGCCGCTGTTCTTCTTGCCGTCGGAACGGCCGCCGGCCCGGCGGCCATCCTCTTTCCTCCCGACCATGTGGGCGTGGTTGCTGTTCCAGTGGGCATCGCGCTGGCCTGGCTGGGCTATGCCCTCTGGTCGAACCAGCGCGGCGGGAAACTGCTGACAAATTTGTGATGGCCGCGGTTCTAGCCTGACGCCTATGTCAGATCGGCGCTACTGGATTGGCGTTGCTTCCCGCGATCACGTCATGAAAGGCGTTGCGGGTGGCTTCTGCCAGCTTGGCCACGGCAAGGCGGCGCCGATACGTCGGCTCTCTCCGGGCGACTGGATCATCTACTACTCGCCGCGAACCAGCATGGACGATGGCGAGCCCGTGCAGGCATTCACCGCCATCGGCCGCATCAAGCCGGGCGAGCCGTACATCGGGAACATGGGAAGCTTTCATCCGACGCGCCGCGACGTCGATTTCCTCAAGGCAAAGGAAGCACCGATTCGGCCTTTGCTGGCCGAATTGTCTTTCACGCGCGGGCAGGCTTCATGGGGCTACGCGTTCCGTCGCGGCAGCTTCGCCATTGACGAGACGGATTTCAGGACGATCGCCAAGGCGATGGGCGTTGCCGGCAAGATTGCCGAAAGGGCGCGAGCGGACTAGGAACGCACCAGCCCAAGCGTTGAGGACCGAGTGAGCACAACCGACGCGCCGACCGTCACTGTTGGGAAGCGGCGGACGCTCCATGGCCGCGTGGCGGGCCTCTACCGTGCGACCGACGCGCGCGATCTTACTTCTGTCGCCATCGAAAGCCTGCCGCTGGAGCTTGCCGGTATTCCCGGCGAGCGCCACTTCGGCTTCACCCGCAAAGCCGGTGCGCGCGAGCCCTGGTATCCGCGCGGCACGGAAATCCGCAGCGGCCGCCAGGTTACGGTGGTGTCGATCGAGGAAATGTCCGAAGTCGCGAGCCGCATGGGGCTGGCGCAACTGCCGCCGCAATGGATCGGCGCCAACATCGCGATTGAAGGTGTCGACCGACTTTCGTTTCTTCCTGCGGGCACCCGCCTGTTCTTCGATGGTGGTGCGACGCTGGTCGTGGAGGCGATCAATGCGCCATGCCGCGACGCCGGGCGCTGCATCGCGCGGCACGTGGGCAATCCCGAATTTGAGCTCAGCTTTGCGAAGGTTGCCGTCGGTCTACGGGGCATCGTTGCGTCGGTTGAGCGGCCGGGCAGTGTACGGATGGCGACGGACGTGCAGGTGCGTGTGCCCGAGCAGCGATTGTACCTATGACGGGCGCGTGGTCGCCAGCGCAGTACCTCAAGTTTGAGGATGAGCGCTCGCGTCCCGCGCGCGATCTTCTTGCGGCGGTGCCGCTGGCATCGGTCGCAGATGCGATAGACGTAGGCTGCGGACCAGGCAATTCGACCGAGATCATCGCGGAACGTTTCCCGGAAGCGCGGTTGGTCGGCATCGATACTTCGCCGGACATGCTCGCGACCGCGCGCAAACGACTGCCCGGTGCGACCTTCATCCAGACCGATGCTGCGCATTGGTCTCCCGTTCAGCCGGTCGATCTTGTTTTCGCCAATGCAGTGTTCCAGTGGGTGCCCGATCACCTCAGCGTGCTGGCGCGGTTTATGGCGTCGCTTCGGCCGGGCGGCGTGCTCGCCATGCAGGTGCCTGACAATCTCGGCCAGCCGTCCCACGCTCTCATGCGCGACGTGGCGGGAGAGGGGCCTTGGGCGCCAAAGTTCGTTGCGCCGATCGCACGCGAGACGATCGCAACGACGGAGGCGTACTACGATCGCCTTATCCCGCTGTCGACACGCGTCAACATCTGGCGCACCACGTATCACCACGCGCTCGCCGATGTGGCTTCGATCGTCGAGTGGGTGAAGGGGACGGGGCTGCGGCCCTTTCTCGATCGGCTGGATGAGGCGGAGCAAGCGCCCTTCCTCGCAGCCTATCAGGCGGCCCTGGCCGACGCGTATCCGCGCCGGGCGGATGGGCGCGTGTTGTTTCCGTTCCCGCGCCTTTTCGTTGTTGCGGTCAAGCGGACATAGGGGCGCGCATCTCTGCCTTTGCAGCCGCGGCTAGAGCGCCCGGACTGTGAGCCGAGAACGGGGCACATATAACTCACTGGAATTGTTCAGTTAATCCTGACTTGCGCTAATCCATAGCAACGTATAAGTATATCTTTATATCTATCGGCGACCCTAAGGCCATGGCTACAGAAACGCCCATTGCCCTCGACCTGGTGATCGCGGCCCTCAAGGCCGCGGGCGAGATAACGCGTCTGCGCATTCTTGCACTGCTTGGTCGCGCCGAACTCACCGTGAAAGACCTGACCGCGATACTCGGGCAGTCGCAGCCGCGCATTTCCCGTCATCTCAAGCTGATGTCGGAAGCGGGTCTGATCGACCGCTATCCGGAAGGCGCGTGGGTGTTCTACCGGCTCACCGACAGCCCCGCCGCGCGTCGCCTCGCGGCCGACATCTTTGCCGTTGCCGATGCCGCCGATCCCGTGTTGGTGCGCGATCGCGAGCGGCTCGCCAAGGTGAAGCGCGAGCACGCCGATGCGGCCAAGCGCTACTTCGCAGAGAATGCCGCCGACTGGGACACGATCCGCGCCCTGCATGTCGCGGACAACGCCGTCGAAGGTGCGATCCTCGCGGCGCTCGGCGACCGCCAGTTCGACAGCCTGCTCGATCTGGGCACCGGCACGGGGCGCGTGCTTGAGCTGCTCGCGCCGCTCTACGCGAAAGGCATCGGCGTCGATGCTTCCGCCGACATGCTTGCCGTCGCACGCGCCAATCTCGATCGCGCCGGCCTCACGCGGACGCAGGTGCGTCTCGGCGACATCCAGCACCTGCCGTTCGCCAAGAATTCGTTCGACGTCGTTACCATCCATCAGGTGCTGCACTACCTCGATGAGCCCGAGCGGGCGATCGCGGAGGCGGCGCGAGTCCTTCGTCCCGGCGGGCGATTGCTGATCGTCGATTTCGCGCCCCACGATCTTGAGTTTCTTCGTGAGCGCCACGCCCATCGCCGGCTTGGCTTCACGCCGGCGGCGATGCGCCAGTGGATAGAAGCGCCCGGGCTGGCGCTGGAGTCTGCCCTCGACCTGCCGGCGGGCGAGACAGGTAAGCTTACGGTCACGCTCTGGCTTGCGCGCGACAAGCGCATCGCGGTCGCGGATGCCGGCACCCGCGAGGTTGCGTGATGCAGCCCGTCAGCCGTCATAGCCGGATCGTCAGCAGCGAATCCCGTCTCAAGGTCTCGTTCGAATTCTTCCCGCCCAAGACCGAGCAGATGGAGGAGACGCTGTGGCGCTCGGTCGAGCGCCTGGCGCCGCTGTCGCCATCGTTCGTCTCGGTCACCTACGGAGCCGGAGGCTCTACGCGCGAGCGCACGCATGCCACGGTCAAGCGCATCCTCACCGAGACGGCGTTGGCGCCGGCGGCACATCTGACGTGCGTTGCCTCGTCCAGGCCTGAGGTCGACGCAGTCGTGGACAGCTACGCCGATCTCGGTGTCCGGCACATCGTGGCGCTGCGCGGCGATCCGGTCACCGGCATCGGCACGCCGTACGTGCCGCACCCCGAGGGTTACGGTCACGCCGCCGACCTTATTGCCGGCATTAAACGGCGGCATCCCAATATCGAGGTGTCGGCGTCGGCCTATGTGGAGCGCCATCCGGAAAGCCGCGACTGGCCGACGGAGCTCGACAACATCAAGCGCAAGGTCGATGCCGGCGCCGACCGTCTGATCACGCAATTCTTCTTCGACAACGATTTCTATGTTCGTTTCCTTGAACGGGCGCGGGCGGCAGGCATCAATGTGCCGGTGTTGCCCGGTATCGTTCCGGTGCTGAATTTTTCGCAGACGGCGAAGTTTGCCGCCAAGGCCGGGGCTTCGGTGCCGGCGTGGCTGGCGGCGCGGTTCGATGGCCTTGAGGATGACCCGGCCACACGCCAGCTCGTTGCCGCCGCCGTTGCCGCCGAGCAGGTGCTCGATCTTGTTGATCGTGGCATCACCGATTTTCACTTCTACACGATGAACCGCGCCGACCTCGTCTACGCCATCTGCCATCTCCTCGGCCTGCGCCCCGTGAAGGCGGTGGCGAAGGAGGCCGCGGCATGAGCGGAGTGCTGGGTCTCGATCATGTGCAGATCGCGGTGCCGCAGGGCCGTGAGGCGGAGTGCCGTGCCTTCTATCTCGACGTGCTTGGTCTGCCGGAGATCGAACGGCCTCCGTTGGCCGCGGGGCGGAGCATCCTCTGGGTTAAGGCCGGGCCGCATGAAATGCACTTCCGTCCCGATCCAGACTTCTCGCCGGCGGCGTTTGCCCATCCGGGTTTGCTGGTCGATGACATCGAGGCGCTGGCCAAGCGCGTTTCGTCCGCGGGCTTCGAGGTGAACACGCAGCAGTCGATCGGGCCGCGCCGGTTTCACACGCGCGATCCGTTCGGCAATCGGCTGGAGTTCATCGAGGCCGGAGCGCTGCTATGAGCACGAATACAGAAGCGAGTATCCGCGCCGCCGCGGCGAAGCGTGTTCTTGTGATCGACGGCGCGATGGGCACGTTGATCCAGGGGCTGAAGCTGACGGAAGCCGATTTCCGCGGCGAGCGGTTCAAGGACTGGCACCGGGATCTCCGCGGCAACAACGACCTGCTCATCCTGACCAAGCCTGATGCTATCCGCGACTTCCACCTCCAGTACCTGCGCGCCGGCGCGGACATTGTTGAAACGAACACGTTTGCCTCGACCTCCATAGCGCAGGCTGACTACGGCCTTGAGGAATTTGCCTACGAGCTCAACCGCGAGGGAGCCCGGCTCGCCCGTGAGGCTGCCGATATCGTCACCGCTGAAAATCCGGAACGCCCGCGCTTTGTCGCCGGCGCTATCGGACCGACCAACCGTTCCGCCTCGATCTCGCCGGACGTCAATAACCCGGGCTTCCGCAATATCTCGTTCGACGACCTGGTGAAGTCCTACGGGGAAGCCGCCCGCGGTCTCATCGACGGTGGGGCCGATCTAATCCTCTTCGAGACAGTGTTCGATACCCTGAATGCGAAGGCCGGTATCGTTGCGGTTGAGGAAGCGTTTGCCGACAAGGGCGTGCGCCTCCCGGTGATGATCTCGGGCACGATCACCGATCTTTCCGGCCGCACGCTGTCGGGCCAGACGCCGACGGCGTTCTGGTACTCCGTCCGTCATGGTCGACCGCTTACCATCGGCCTCAACTGTGCGCTGGGCGCCAAGGAGATGCGGGCGCATATCGCCGAGATTTCGCGTGTCGCCGATGCGCTGGTTTGCGCCTATCCCAACGCCGGCCTTCCGAACGAGTTCGGTGAATACGATGAGAGCCCGGCCGCCATGGCCGGCATGCTCGGCGAGTTCGCGCGCTCAGGTCTCGTCAACGTGGTCGGCGGCTGCTGCGGCACCACGCCGGAACACATCGCTGCGATAGCTGCTGCTGTCGACGGTGTTGCGCCGCGAGCGTTGCCCCATATTGATACGAAGCTGCGGCTCTCCGGCCTCGAGCCGTTCGAAAGCGCCGCGTGAAATCTGCTGATGAATAAATCCGCCGCCAGTTTCATCAACATCGGCGAACGCACCAACGTCACCGGCTCGGCGAAATTCCGCAAGCTGATCACGGCGGGCGACTACGCCGCCGCGCTCGACGTCGCGCGCGAGCAGGTCGCTAACGGCGCGCAGATTCTCGACGTCAACATGGACGAAGGCCTGCTCGATTCCGAGAAGGCAATGGTGACGTTCCTCAACCTGATCGCATCGGAGCCCGACATTGCGCGCGTTCCGATCATGATCGACTCGTCGAAATGGTCGGTGATCGAGGCCGGCCTGAAATGCGTGCAGGGCAAGGGCATCGTCAATTCGATCTCGCTCAAGGAAGGCGAGGCCGAGTTTCGGGAGCGCGCCGAGAAGCTCCGCCGTTATGGGGCGGCGGTCGTCGTCATGGCCTTCGACGAACAGGGGCAGGCCGATACCTACAAGCGCAAGACCGAGATCAGCGCGCGCGCCTACCGCATCCTGACCGAGGAAATCGGCTTTCCGGCGGAAGACATCATCTTCGATCCCAACATCTTCGCAATCGCGACGGGCATCGAGGAGCACAACAACTACGGCGTCGATTTCATCGAGGCGACGCGCTGGATACGCGGCAACCTCCCGTACGCGCACGTTTCCGGCGGCGTGTCGAACCTGTCGTTCTCGTTCCGTGGCAACGAGGGCCTGCGCGCCGCGATGCACTCCGTCTTCCTCTACCACGCGATCGCCGCAGGCATGGACATGGGCATCGTCAACGCCGGCGCGTTGCCGGTTTACGACGAGATCGACCCCGAGTTGCGCGAGCTTTGCGAAGACGTGGTCCTCAATCGCCGGCCCGATGCCGGTGCGCGCCTGCTTGAGGCTGCAACCCGCATCAAGGGCGATGCGTCGGAAAAGAAGGGCCCGGACCTCGCCTGGCGCGCGCTGCCGGTAAACAAGCGGCTGGAACATGCTCTCGTACAGGGCATCACCGAATTCATCGATGCCGACACGGAGGAGGCGCGCAAGGCCGCGCTCCGCCCGCTCGATGTGATCGAGGGGCCGCTCATGGCCGGCATGAATGTCGTCGGCGATCTGTTCGGCTCCGGCAAGATGTTCCTGCCGCAGGTCGTGAAGTCCGCCCGCGTGATGAAGCAGGCCGTGGCCTACCTTCTGCCGTTCATGGAGGAGGAGAAAAAGCGCACCGGCGCTGCGGCCAGCAATGCACCGCGCATTTTGCTCGCGACGGTGAAAGGCGACGTTCACGACATCGGCAAGAACATCGTCGGCGTCGTGCTCGCGTGCAACAACTACGAGGTCATCGATCTCGGCGTCATGGTGCCGGCGGCCAAGATCATTGCGACAGCGAAGGAGAAGAAGGTCGATATCGTCGGCCTTTCGGGCCTCATCACGCCGTCGCTGGATGAGATGTGCCATGTGGCGGCCGAGATGGAGCGCGAGGGGCTCGATCTCCCGCTGCTGATCGGCGGGGCAACGACGAGCCGCGTTCACACGGCAGTGAAGATCAACCCGAACTACCGGCGCGGCCAGACCGTACATGTGCTCGACGCCAGCCGTGCGGTCGGCGTGGCCACCAGCTTGATCGGCACCGGCCGGAGCGCGTTCGTCGACAAGATCCGCTCGGAGTACCGCAGCGTCGCGGAGGGCCATGCGCGCGGCCTTGCCGACAAGAAGCGCATTTCGCTGAAGCAGGCGCGCGCCGATCGCTTTTCCATCGACTGGAAGGGATACACCCCGCCGCGCCCGTCGTTCGCTGGCGCGCGCGCGTTCGCGAACTACCCCATCGCCGAACTGGTGCCGTACATCGACTGGACGCCATTCTTCTCGACCTGGGAGATGAAGGGCACCTATCCGCTGATCCTGGACGACGAGAAGATCGGGCCCGCCGCAACATCGCTCTACAACGACGCGCAGGCGATGCTGCGCCAGATGGTGGCGGAAAACTGGCTCACAGCCAGCGGCGTCATCGGCTTCTGGCCGGCAAATTCGGATGGCGACGATATCGTGCTCTATGCCGACGGGGCGCGAAAGCAGGAGCGCGCACGCCTGTTCACGCTTCGCCAGCAGATCGCGCGCTCGACGGACTCCAAGCGCGCGCACACAGCGCTGGCAGACTTTGTCGCGCCGGCGGAAACCGGCATCGCGGATTGGGTCGGTGGCTTTGCCGTCACTGCCGGCATCGGCGAGGAGGCGATCGCCGAGCGCTTCGCCCGCGCCAATGACGACTACTCGAAAATTCTGTCTCAGGCGTTGGCCGATCGCCTCGCCGAGGCCTTCGCCGAGCGCATGCACGAGCGCGTGCGGCGAGAGTTCTGGGGCTATGCGGGTACCGAGGACTTCACGCCGGAGGATCTGATCCGCGAGCGCTACGACGGCATCCGCCCGGCGCCGGGCTATCCGGCGCAGCCGGACCACACGGAAAAGGCGACGCTGTTCGATCTTCTCGATGCGACCAATGCCACGGGCATCAAGCTGACCGAAAGCTACGCCATGTGGCCGGGCTCATCCGTTTCCGGCCTCTACTTCTCCCACCCGCAGTCGCACTATTTCGGCGTCGGCCGCATCGAGCGCGACCAGGCGGAGGACTACGCCCGGCGCAAGGGCTGGTCCCTGGCGGAGGCCGAACGGTGGCTCGCGCCGATCCTCAACTACGAGCCGGAGGGAATGGCGGCGGCGGAGTAGACGTTATCGCCGGACGCATTATGTTCCTCGCCAGCAGAGGAACACGCCCATGTGCCGCAACATCCGACCGTTGTTCAATTTCGACCCGCCCGCGACGGAAGACGAGATCCGCGCCGCGGCTGTCCAGTTCACGCGCAAGATCAGCGGCTTCACAAGGCCTTCGAAGTCGAACGAGGAGCCGTTCAATCAGGCGATCGATGAATTCGCCGCCGCCGCCAAGCGGCTGTTGGCGCATCTCGAGACCAACGCGCCACCGCGCAACCGCGAGGTCGAGGCGATGAAGGCGAGGGGACGTGCGCAGCTCCGCTACGGCCGGATGAGCGCGTAGCATCATGACCTTGAAGAAGCGCAAGCTCGGGCGGCAGGGGCTCGAGGTGTCGGAGATCGGCCTCGGCTGTATGGGGATGAGCCAGTCGTACGGCCCGGCCGACGAAGCGGAGTCTATCGCGACGCTGCATCGGTCCATCGAACTCGGCTGCACCTTTCTCGACACCGCGGAGGTATACGGCCCCTTCAAGAACGAGGAACTGCTCGGCCGTGCGCTGAAAGGCAAGCGCGATCAGGTGACGCTGGCGACCAAGTTCGGCTTCCAGATCGACGGCGACAGCAGCCTCGAACGAAAACCCGGCAGCAGTCCGGTCGACAGCCGTCCGGCGCACATCGGCGAGGCGGTGGAAGGCTCGCTCCGCCGTTTACAGACCGACCACATCGATCTGCTTTACCAGCATCGTGTCGATCCAGATGTGCCGATGGAGGACGTCGCCGGCGCGGTCGGCGATCTCGTGCGGCAAGGCAAGGTGCGTTATTTCGGCCTGTCGGAGGCCGGCATCGGCAATATCCGCCGCGCCCACAAAGTGCATCCGGTATCCGCGCTGCAGAGCGAATACTCGCTGTGGGAGCGCAATCTGGAATCCGACATCATTCCGGTGCTCCGCGAACTTGGCATCGGCCTCGTGCCGTTTGCGCCCCTCGGGCGCGGGTTTCTGACCGGGGAGGTGAAGCGGGCGGAGGAGTATCCGAAGAACGATCATCGCCACGACGACCCGCGATACCAGGGCGCCAACTTCGATGCGAACGTGCGCGCGGCCGGCGTGGTGCGTGCGGTTGCGTCGACGCACGGTGCCAAGCCGGGGCAGGTGGCGCTGGCTTGGCTGCTGCACAGGGGCGAGGAGATAGTGCCTATCCCCGGCACCAAGCGGCGGTCGTATCTTGAGGAAAATATCGCGGCCGCGTCGTTGAAGCTCACGCCGGCGGAAATGCGCGACCTCGACGCGGCGCTGGCACCCGAGAAGATCGCCGGCGACCGTTACAACGCCGCGCGCCAGGCGACGATCGACCGCTGATCCGTGCCCGTCGCCGCTACCCTCGCGTTGCTTCTGACCATGCCGGTCACGCCCGTGAACATCATTGACGGTACGGACGATCGCGGCGCGCTGACGACGCTTGGGCCGTCGCTTGGCCTAACGGCATCGGAGATCGCTCGTATCCGCCGGGTCTCGGGCCATGTTGGCTGTTTCGATACCGCCCCGGAGTACGGCTCGGCCGCTCTGTTCCTCAGCAACGATCTCATCCTCACCGCTGGCCATGTGTTCTTCGAAGGCGGCAAGGCGCAGAAGAAATGCTTCTTCCGGGCGCAGTCCGCGGGTGCTGACTGGACGCCATTGCTGACGGACGGCGCCAATGCGCGCTTCGGCGCCAGCAATCCCAAGCCCGGTTCCAACAACGACTGGGCGATCGTCCGGCTTTCCAAACCGATCGAAGACGCGGCGCCGTTCGCGCGCGAGACAGCGCCACCGGTTGCCGGCGACAGGCTGGTCGTCGTTAGCGCGCACCCGGTCGGCATGGAAGATATCCCGCCGGAGATGCCCGTGGTGCAAGGTTGCTCCGTTCGCCGCGCGCCGACTTCGACTGCGGCGACGTCCTTCTACCGCACCGACTGCGACGCCAGCCCCGCGTCGTCGGGCGGCATGCATCTGCTTCGTGGCGCGGACGGCGAACTCCGCTTCGTCGGCATCACGATTTCCACCGGACCCTGGGGCGATGCCAAGCTGAGAGGTGCGCCCTATAACGAAAAGGCGGGAAGCGTCACGACGGCGCTCGGCACGGACGCTGCGATACTGAAGGCGGGCGAAGAGCTCGCGAATAGATAATGGCGAAGACCGCGCTCATCACCGGCGGCAACCAGGGCATCGGCTACGAAACCTGCCGACAGTTGAAGGCGCGCGGCTATGCGGTGATTCTCACCAGCCGTGACGAGCGCGCAGGGCAGGCCGCCGCCAAGGAGCTCGGCGTCGAGTATCGCCATCTCGACGTGACCAGCGCATCCGACATCGCCGCACTCGCGGAGGGCCTGCGCCACGATGGGCGCAAGGTCGATGTCCTGGTCAACAACGCCGGCATCTCCATGGATGGCTTCAACGACCGCGTCGTGCAGGGCACGCTCGCCGTCAACTTCTTCGGCGCGCTTCACATCACCGAGGGTCTGTTGCCTCTTATTCTCGATGGCGGGGCGATCGTGCTTGTGTCGAGTGGCATGGGCGAACTGCACGCTTACTCGCCGGCGCTCCGTGAGCGGTTCGCCGATCCAAAGCTGACCCGCGATCAACTTGTCGCATTGGTCAACGAGTTCGTTGCCGGTGTTGCCGAGGGCAACCACGAGGCGCACGGGTGGCCGTCATCGGCCTATCGCGTGTCGAAGGCCGCGCTGAATGCGCTTGCCCGCGTACTCGCCCGCGATCTCGCTCCGCGCGATATCCGCGTCAACGCGGTGTGTCCGGGATGGGTTCGCACCCGCATGGGCGGTCGCTCGGCACCGCGCTCGCTGGAGAAGGGCGCCGCGTCGGTGGTGTGGGCGGCGGCCGGGGCGGAGGGTTACACTGGCGGTTTCTTCCGCGACGGAAGGCCGGCAAGCTGGTGAGAAAATGAAAAAGGCCGGAGCGCGTTTCGCGTCCGGCCTTTTGGAAATTGTGTTGCGTGTGGCTTAGAACAGCCCCACGACGATGGCGCCCACGAAGAAGAACGCCGCCGAGATCATGACAACGTGAAACGGTCGAGCAAGGCTCATGTCTGTCTCCCGTCAACGATGCAGTAACGCAACATTACCGCAGATCGCTCAAATCTCGAAACGCGAACTTGGAAAGTTTGTTCCGTTGCCGAATCACACCGCGGCCAGCCTCGCATTTGCGGTGCATGTGCTGTGGAAAACTTCGGACACGATCAGTGTCCTTTTGCCGTCATATTGGCGCTGCTAGCTTCGCTTTCACCTTTGCCACAAAAGGAAATTCTTCGGAATGGAGCGTTTTCAGACTGCGCGCGACGCGGCGTTCGCGCTTCGGCCGGATGTGCCGGTCTATTGTTTTCGACCGCAGGTCCTTGCCGACGATGCGCGCGCCTTTGTCGACGCCTTTCCCGGCCGCACCGCCTACGCGGTGAAGACGAACGGCGAGCCGATGGTGCTGAAGGCGCTCGCCGCGTCAGGCGTAACCTGCTTCGATGTCGCATCGCCGGGCGAGTTCGCCGCCGTGCGTGCCGTCGCGCCCAAGGCCGAGATGCTCTACATGCATCCCGTCAAGGCGCAGTCCGATATCCGGCTGGCACTTGAGACCTACCGCATTCGCTCGCTGGCGCTCGACCACGAGGACGAGGTCGCCAAGATCCTGCGCATCGTGCGCGGTATCGACCTTGATCCGGAAGAAATCACGCTGTTCGTGCGCCTGGCGACCAAGGGCCATGCGACCTACGAACTGTCGAAGAAATTCGGGGCCGGCCCGTCACACGCGGTCGAGCTGGTGCAGCGCATCGCGCGCATCGGGTTCAAGGTCGGCCTCTGCTTCCATGTCGGCAGCCAGATGGAAGACGCCGACGCCTATGAGCGGGCGCTGGCCACCGCTGCCTGGGTGCGCGCCCGGTCCGACGCGCCGATTGCGGCGCTGGATATCGGCGGCGGCTTTCCGGCGGCCTATGGCAGCGATCCGCGCCACCGGCAGGCCGCTGATCAGGATACCGCGGGGCTGATTGCCCACATCGCGCGCGAGGTCGAGGAATGGAATCTCGGCGACCTGCCGCTGACGGCTGAGCCGGGCAGGGTGATCGTCGCGCGCTGCCTTTCGGTCATCGTCCGCGTGCTGCTCCGCAAGGGCAAGCGCATCTATATCAACGACGGCATCTGGGCGTCACTGTCGGACTCGTGGACCGGCAAGATCACTCTGCCTGCACGCCTGCTCCCTGACCCCGCCCATCGCGGCAAACGCCCCGGCAACCCCGATCGGCTGATGCCGTTCCGCGTCTGCGGTGCGACGTGCGACTCCGTCGATATCCTCTCGCGCCCGTTTTACCTGCCGGAGACTGTCGACACTGGCGACTGGATTGAGATCGGCCACATCGGCGCCTACTCGCTCGGCCTGCGCACGCATTTCAACGGCTTCTATCCCGACACTTTCGTCGAGGTGACGACGCCGTTCGAGGAAGCGGGCCCAGCGGAGTCTTCCGTCTCGCTGGAGACGATGGCGGCGGCCGAGTAGATTTTCCTGCGACTGCGTCGCAGTCAAAATCATCGCGGGTTGCCTGCGCGGGTCCCTGCCCATACAACGCACCGCAAGATGACGGCCCGCGCAGCAGACCTCAGCACCAACAAACTTGCCTCGCTCAGCGTGATCGTGGGCGGTCTCGTGCTCGCCCTCAAATTCGTGGCCTGGTACCTCACGGGGTCGGTCGCCCTCTATTCCGATGCGCTGGAGAGTCTGGTCAACATCGCAACCGCGATCGCGACACTTGCTGCCGTTCGCTACGGGTCGTTGCCGGCGGATGCCAACCATCCTTACGGGCACGGCAAGGCGGAATATTTCTCCGTCGTGCTGGAAGGCGTCTTCATCATCATCGCCGCGGTATCGATTATTCGCGCCGCGTGGGGGAGCTACCTCACTCCCCACGTCATCACCACGCCCGTGGAAGGGCTCACCGTCACCGTGATCGCCAGCCTGATTAACGGCGCGTGGGGCTACGTGCTGGTCCGCGAAGGGCGTCGCCGCCGCTCGCCGGCGCTGGTCGCCGACGGCGTCCATCTCTACACCGACGTGGCGACCTCGGTCGGCGTTGTCATCGGCCTGGTGCTGGCGATCGCCACGGGCTGGCTGGTGCTGGATGCGCTGCTCGCCGCGCTGGTCGCGGTCAATATCCTGTGGGCCGGCTGGCGTGTCATCCGCATGTCGATCAGCGGCCTGATGGATGAAGCGGTGCCTACCGAAACGCTGGAACGCATCCGCGCCCTGATCTCGGAGAATGCCACCGGCGCGATCGAGGCGCACGACATCCGCACCCGCCACGCCGGCCGCATGACCTTCATCGAATTCCACCTGGTGGTGCCGGGCGCGATGGCCGTCTCCGTCTCCCACGACATCTGCGACCGCATCGAGCGCGCGCTCCGCGCCGAAGTGAAGGACGTGAGCATCACGATCCATGTGGAGCCGGAGGAGAAGGCGAAGCACACCGGCGTGGTGGTGGTTTAACCCCCAGCGGTGGGTAAAGCAGGGTCAACCCTTCCTTAACCCGATCCGTCCAATTGTCGGCATATGTTCCGTCGCGTTGCGTTTCTGGCGGTCATTGCCGGCGTGCTTGCTGCCCTGGCCGGCTGCGCGATCTCCGTTTTCGGCTACGAACGCCGCGCCGCCTGGCGCGATGCCGAGGAACGCTCGTGCATGAGCCACCGTCTGGTGCAGATGAGCGCGTGGGTCCAGCCGGCGCGCCACATCAACGATCGCGGCGCCTGCGGCATCGACCGGCCGCTGCACGTTTCGGCAATGGAATCCGGCACAGTCTCGATCGGCCCTGACGCCACGCTGGGTTGCCCGATCACCGCGGCGGTCGAAGGCTGGCTGTCGGAAGCTGTGCAGCCTGCAGCGATCGCGTGGCTCGGCACCACCATCACCGACATCAAACAGATTTCCGCCTACTCGTGCCGGCCGCGCAACAACGAGGCGGGCGAGCGTCTTTCGGAGCACGCCTTCGGCAACGCCATCGATGTCGCAGGATTCCGCCTGGCTGACGGCCGCATGATAACCGTCAAAAGGGACTGGTCGCTCGGCGATGACCAGACGCGCGCCTTCCTCCGCGAAATCTTCGCCGCCGCCTGCGAGCGGTTCAAGACGGTGCTCGGGCCGGGCGTGAAGTATCACGGCGATCATTTCCATCTCGATCTCGCCCACCACAACGAAGCCGGTACGTCCCGCTATTGCCGCCCGATGCCGGACGGTCCGCCGCCGCGCCGGGCGCCGTATTCGCCCGGCTTGTTCGCGAGGGCAGGGGCGATGTTCGATTGGAACCGCACGGGCTCGATCGCGCCGGCCGCGGCCCAGGGCGAGTTGCTGAAGGACGCCCCGGCCGACGTTATCGCCGCCGAAATCGACGAGGCCGGCGCCGACTGAGGCGTAGGGCTGGGACACTTTCCGCGTGGTAGGCACAAGGCCACCGTGGGAGGGATTGATGAAGCTCGGTCTGTTGCTCGGAATGATGGCGGCATTCGCCGCCGCGCCGTCCTACGCGCAGGAAATGCTGAAGAACGACCCGCACCGGCCGGTCGCCGCGATCGCGGCCGACCTCGGGATCACCGCGGATCAGTTCGTCGCCTGCTTCAACAATGTGAACCCGGCGGCAAAGGGCACGAAGGCGACCGCCGAGCGCGAGCAGGCCAACAAGGCGATCCTATTGCCGTGTCTGCAGGCGGCAAATCCGGCAATCACCAACGACAGCCTCGATGCGGTCATGGACAAATACAGGCCCGAGGGCCGCGTCGCAGGGCAGGAGACGCCGCGATGAAGCCGCTGGCCTATATCGCCGCCTGCCTCGCTCTGATTGCTTTCGCCACGTCCATCACGGCTCGCGCCAGCACACCGCCGGTAGCGGCAATCGCCAGTGATCTCGGCGTCGGCGTTGATGATCTGGTCGCATGCACCATGGCGGCGCGCAGTCACGCGGAAGGTCCGCGCGGAAGCGACGCCCGCAAAGCATCCGTCCGCGCCCTCGTGTTGGCGTGTCTACAGGAGACGCGGCCAAACCTCACGCCGGCGGAGTTGAACGCGGCGATCGCGAAGTATCGCGCGCCCGGCGGTACGATCATCGACTAGGGTTTGCCGTAGCCGCCCCCGGTCGGCGTAGTGACGATTACGGCGTCGCCGGCGTTTAGCAACGTCTGATCCGCACCCGCCAGCGTCTCGATCTGCCCATCCCTGCGCCGGACCCGTGTCATGCCGAGCTGTCCCGGTGCTCCGCCCTCAAGGCCATGGGGCGGCACGGTGCGGTGGGAGGAAAGGATGGAGCAGTCCATCTCCTCGAGGAAGCGGATGGTTCGTTCCGTTCCGTCGCCGGCCGACCATGCACCCCGGCCGCCCGAGCCTTCGCGGATGTGGAAGTCTTCCAGCGCGACGGGGTATCGCACCTCGAGAATCTCGGGATCGGTCAGGCGCGAATTCGTCATGTGGGTGTGGACGCCGTCGGTTCCGTTGAAGCCGGTGCCGTCGTTGAAGACGCCGGCGGGCGAGCCCGAGCAGATTGTCTCGTAGTACTGATACTTCGCGTTGCCATAGGTGAGGTTGTTCATCGTCCCCTGTGCCGAAGCCAGCGCACCGAGCGCGCCGAACAGGCAGTCGGTGACGTGCTGGCTCGTCTCGACGTTGCCGGCGACGACCGCCGCAGGATATTTCGGCGAGAGCATAGAGCCTTCGGGGATGACGATGTTGATCGGCCTGAGGCAGCCGGCGTTCATCGGTATGTCGCCTTCCACCATGACACGGAAGGCGTAGAGCACCGCCGCGCGGGTCACGGGCTCCGGTGCATTGAAATTCGTTCCCTGCTGCGCCGACGTGCCGGTGAAATCTACCGTCGCCTCTCGCTTCGCGCGGTCCACGGTGATCTTCACCTTGATCGCCGCGCCCTGGTCGGTCGCGACCTCGAAACTCGAATCGTGCAGGGCGTCGATCACGCGCCGCACGCTTTCGGCCGCGTTGTCCTGAACGTGGCCCATGTATGCCCGCACGACGTCGAGGCCGAAATGCTCGACCATCTTGCGAACCTCGTGCACGCCCTTCTCGTTAGCGGCGATCTGCGCGCGAAGATCGGCGATGTTCTGTGCCGGGTTCCGGCAAGGGTAGGGATGCTCGGTCAGGACGCGGAACACTTCCGCGTCGCGGAACACGCCGCGTTCGACCATGCGCAGGTTGTCGATCAGCACGCCTTCCTGCTCTATCGACGTGGCGCGCGGGGTCATCGAGCCCGGCGCCATGCCGCCAACGTCGGCGTGATGGCCACGCGAAGCAACCCAGAAGAGAATCTCAGGTTTCTTCCCTGTCGCGCCTCCCGCGCTCGCCGCCTCGTGGCCGCCCACATCGAACACGGGCGTGCAGACGGTGATGTCGGGCAGGTGAGTGCCGCCGTTGTACGGCGCGTTCAGCGCGAACACGTCTCCCTGGCGAATGTCACCGGCGTTCAGCCGGATGATCGTTTCCACCGAACGGTCCATTGAGCCGAGGTGCACCGGCATGTGCGGTGCGTTCGCGACAAGGCGGCCGTTGCCGTCGAACACGGCGCAGGAAAAATCCAGCCGTTCCTTGATGTTCACCGAACTCGCCGTGTTCTGCAGCGTCACGCCCATCTGTTCGGCGATCGCCATGAACAGGTTGTTGAACACCTCGAGCATGATCGGGTCGGCGGCGGTGCCGGCGGCTGATCGCTTGGCAGCGGGTGTAGCGCGCGTCATCACGATGTCGTTGGCTGCGGTTATGGCGGCTTGCCAACCGGGCTCCACCACCACCGTCTGGTTCGGCTCGACGATCAGTGCCGGGCCATGGACGGTGTTGCCGCGCTGGATGTCGTCACGAAGGAAAATATCTGCGTCGTGAAATGAGCCGGCGGAAAAGAAGCGGCCACTGGAAGAGGGCTTCGGCTCGGCCGCGGCGAGCCCGCCTTTCGGCTCCGGAATCTCGGCGCCCCCTCCCACCGCTTCGACCTCGATGCTTTCGATAACGATCGGCTTCTCGGGGAAGATGAAGCCGAACTGTTTTCGATGCGCGGCCTCAAAGGCCGATTTCTCCTCGGCTCGGTGTTCGCCGTGCTGGCGAATTGCAATGGGAATAGATGTATCGGTCCCATCGTACCGCAGGTGCAGCCGCGTGAAGGTTTGCACATCGTCGGTGACACCCTGCTGCGCCAGTTCCGCCAGCACTGTTGCCCTCAGTTCTGCCTCCAGCGGCCCGATGTCAGCGGTATCCAGCGGCTGCATCACCGCGCGATTGCGCGTGGCCCGGATGTCGGCGAGCCCCATTCCGTAGGCGGAGAGCACGCCCGAATACGGGTGGATCAGCACGGTCGTCATCCCGAGCGTGTCGGCCACCATGCAGGCATGCTGCCCTCCGGCGCCGCCGAAACAGTTGAGTGCGTATTCGGTCACGTCGTAGCCGCGCGCGACGGAGATCTTCTTGATCGCGTTCGCCATGTTCTCCACGGCAATCCGCAAGAAGCCATCGGCGATTTCCTCGGGCGACCGTTGGTCGCCGATCGTCTCGGCAAGGGCCGCGAACCGCGCGCGGACCACGTCCGCATCGAGCGGCGCGTCGTGGTTCGGGCCGAAGATTGCCGGAAAATGCTGCGGCATCAGCTTGCCGACCATCACATTGGCGTCGGTGACCGCGAGCGGCCCGCCGCGGCGGTAGCAGGCGGGGCCGGGATCAGCGCCGGCGGATTGCGGCCCGACGCGATAGCGGCCCTGGTCGAAACGCAGGATCGATCCGCCGCCGGCGGCCACTGTGTGAATGCGCATCATCGGCGCGCGCATCCGCACGCCCGCCACTTCAGTCTCGAAGGCGCGCTCGTACTCGCCGTCGAAGTGGGACACATCGGTCGACGTGCCGCCCATGTCGAAGCCGCTTTCCAGCACAGTGGGATCCGAAGCTTGGAATTCACGTGACTTGAAGTCGCGGC